>Ga0214923_10005596_pt1 | contig 14522 bp, 11 predicted proteins | sample LL1510_MetaG_FD_177993 | JGI IMG/M metagenome (GOLD analysis project Ga0214923, IMG submission 177993) | Freshwater microbial communities from Lake Lanier, Atlanta, Georgia, United States - LL-1510 | ecosystem: Environmental > Aquatic > Freshwater > Lake | place: USA: Georgia | collected... | reverse complement strand
CATCTCCCTCTACAAAAGACGCACAGTCGGAATAGCCACAGCGGCCTTCTTCATCGCAATCTTTCCCGGAAACATCTCGCAATACCTCAATCACATAGACGCCTTCGGACTCAACGATGATCGCGCTCGCGCCATCCGATTGCTCTTTCAACCACTGCTGGTGCTGTGGGCGCTGTGGTCAACTGAGGTGTTTGAGAAGGACTCTTTCAAAACCCGTTGATTAAGAGTTCAGGGGTCAATTGTTTAAGAAAAGGGTTTGGAAAATGTACTTGGCTCCGTAGCCTCAAGCTCAAGTAATCGATTCCACTTTGCCGTGCGCTCTGCACCATGGGTTGAGCCAACCTTTATCTGACCTGCGCGCCAGCCAGTTGCTAAATCTGCAAGCCATGAATCTTCTGTCTCTCCTGAACGGGCAGAAACTACCGTATTAAAGTTATTTGCGCGTGCTTGTCTTAATACATTCAAAGTTGATGTGACAAGACCATTCTGATTGGCCTTAATTAGGATCGCATTAGCACTATTGTCAGCGATAGCTCTATTTAACCTACCCAAATTCGTTGTTAGTAAATCATCACCTAATACCTGTAGTTTCTCTGGTGCAATCAACATAAATTCTTGCCACGCACCCCAATCGTCTTCAGCAAAGGGATCTTCAATGGAAACAATAGGCTGACTGTTAACCAATCTATTGATGTACTGCACAAAATCAGTTGAAGTCAGAGACAAGCCCTCAGTTCTTAAGTTATAGGTTGAGCCATCAAAGAATTGAGTAGAGGCGATATCAAGTGCGATTGAGACACCAGATCCAGGATTTAGACCGACTGAGCTAATTACTTTAACGACGAAATCACAAGCATCAGCCACGGACGGGAATGCAATACCTAAGCCACCCTCATCAGCAATTAAATGAGTCACTTTGTCCTCAGTGGCTCCTATTCTTGCAGCAGCCTCACGGATTGCAACAATCCAGGATAAGGATTCAGTAAATGAGGTTGCACCAGTTGGAACGATGAGTACATCTTGAATATCCAGTGTTCGCCCAGCATGGGCTCCACCAGAGAGGATATTGACCATAGGCATTGGAATCTCTAAATCACCAACACCATTAAAGAAGCGAGCCAAGGATTCACTCTGAGAGTGGGCTTGAGCGATAGCAGCAGCGAGTGACACAGCAAGAGTTGTGTTAGCGCCTAGCGTCATGTGATTTTCAGAAGGATCAAGATTTACCAGCTGTGCATCAACATCAGCCAGTGAGATTGATCTACCCAGCAATGTAGGCGCGATGAGAGAGTTAATATTTGCAACGGCCTGGGTAAGTGATTTACCACCGTAAAATCTATTTGCAGAAGGTAGGTTTTCATCACGGAGCTCCATAGCTTCATGTTTTCCGGTCGAAGCTCCAGAAGGAACTCTGGCAGTGTGGGTTGTGCCATCATCTAATGAAATAGCTGCGGCAACAGTTGGCTGACCCCGAGAATCCAAAACTTGATATCCAAATACCTTCTCTATTTTCACTAAAAACTCCCTTGGAAGAAATCGGTGATGGGCGTACCTACGCCTTTACCTAATTCATCCTTTGTGTAATCGACAAGTGCATTTTGCTTATCCACATCAAGGTAATTAACGGGTGATTTACCCTCAACCCTTGCTAATGCGATCAACGCTGTGTGGAGGGAGAGTGAGGGCGCAATTGGTCGAATCACTTCATAGGAGGAGACAAATTGATTGGCACACTGAGACAGCCTTTCCTTCTCATTTGCATCAACTGCTCTAAATATTTTACAAAGTAAATGAGCTAAGAGAAATGCGAGGTCGAAGATTGGATTGCCAACATGGGTAACTTCAAAATCCAAGATATAAACCTGACTATTTACATCAACCATAATATTCTTTGGTGAGAAATCACCATGAACAATCGTGGTCTTGTCACTCTCTAGTTCACTGATTAAACTATCTATGAGTGGTTTTAATCTCTCATTTTTGGCGGAAACAAAGCGATAGAAGGGATCAATCCGCAATTGTTCGAAGAGGGAATCCTCCATAAATTGAGTTCTAGCATTCTCGTTCTCTTCACCAAAGTTGTGCCACTGTGCCAGAGTCGTTCCTAGAACTGATGCAACATTTGGATCTATTTGACCATTTAATAAATCTGTCTTCCATACAGAGCTACCGAGAGGAACCCGCTCTAAAATCAGAATAAATCGTTCAGAATCAAGAAAAAGTAAGTCCGGAACTTGATCTGGACTCAACTTATGAAATAGCTCAATTGCGTGGGCCTCTACTATCGCCCGGCGCTGATCGGCCTCCCATTTTTGGGCGACTAGCAATTCAGCTAGCGCTTGCTTTAATACCATCTTCTTATGCTTGGTACTTATTGCCAAGACAATATTGGAGACGCCACCGGTCAAAACCTCGACTTCGGCTTTTTCGTCAGGAGAGATAATTCTCTTGTTTATTAGATAGGCAAGGACAGTATCCGGAGTAAGTAGTTCGGTTGTCATTTCCACCTTACGCTTTTGATAGCTGCCCCATTCAAAGGTTGTATAGAAATTAGATAATGAATGAAGCCTACTAATTAATTTAAGATTTGCAAGGTGTGTCAACACAAACTCTTGACATAGGTTCCTTGAAAGATGAAGGATATGCCTGTGATTGAGATAATTTATGTCTAAGACAATAGTTGCCGAGTTAGCCGAAAAGTTAGAGTGCAATGTTGGTGAAGGTCCTTTTTGGGATAATGCTGAGCAGAAACTTTATTTTGTAGATATCGTAAATAAACAGATTAAGATTTTTTCTTCGCCCAGCACACTGGTGGAAACTATCCAGTTCAATCAGGAAATCAGTGCTGTATTTTTGGATCAGAAATCAGAGTTGATAGTTGCTGCCAGAGATGGGATTTTTGCCGCCTCCCGCGATGGAGCTTTGAAGACTTTACTAGCGCCAATCGAGTTAGATGACCCTTCAATTAGATGCAATGATGGCAAATGTGATGCCAACGGTCGCATGTGGGTGGGCACTATGGCTTTTGATTTTACAGCTGGAGCAGCGGCCCTCTTCACCTTTGATTCGAAAATTCTGAAAGAAGTAGTCTCTGATTTGACAGTGTCGAATGGCATCGGCTGGAGCCTAGATCAAAGGAAAATGTATTTTATTGATTCGCCAACGAAGAGAGTTGATATCTTTGATGTTGATCTTGAAAGGGGTGAGCTGAGAAATCGTAGGGTCTTCGCATCCTTAACCGATCTGGATGCCTTTCCTGATGGCTTAACTACTGATGAAGATGGTGGAGTCTGGGTTGCACTCTTTGGTGGGGGAGAGGTACGGCGCTTTGATGCCAATGGAGAGTTAACCCATATTGTTGAACTCCCTGTAAAGCAAGTCACTAGCTGCTGCTTTGGGGGTGAAGATATGTCAGAGCTCTTCATAACTACTGCTCAAAATGGTATGGACTCAGATGCATTGGCCCGAGAGCCACTGGCAGGTTCATTATTTCGAGCAAAAACTACATTTAAAGGCAGTAAGAGCAACCGCTACGGGGTGTGAGTAAAATGAAATCCTGTCTGATTTAGATTTGGGCTATGCCACTGCAATAATCATAAGAGCGGCAGAAGTGGAGACAATACCTAGCCAGTTTATAAGTAAAGGTTTTTGCCCCATCAATTTTATGCCGATTATGGTGGCTAGGGCTGGGCCTGAAGCCATAATAATTCCTACTTTACTTAGCTCTAAATTAGCAATTGCCACCATGAAAGTCAGATTTGCTAACATCTCACAGGCACCAGAGAGAAGCGCGTACTTGAGCCAACCTTTAGGCGCTACTTCTCCATTTCCTTTATCTAATTTACTTACTCTCTTCGGTGAAAATACAATGGAAATCAGCAATACCCCTATACGAACACCAAAAAGAGCTGGAACAATCTCATTGTTTTCAATGAGTGTCATAAAGAATGAAAAACCAGTGAAAAAGCAAGCTGCAAGAGCAGAGAGTACGAAAGCATGAAAGCTGGCGCCAGCACCAGTAGCTGAAGTGCGCGAGCAGGCAAATATTCCAGCCACCCCTAGAGCTGCCGCAATTGGAAAGGCAATTGAGAGCCGATCATTTTCCACGATTACTGCAAATAGAACCAGATTGAAAGTTTGTACCAAGGTAGCTACAGGTGAGACAAATGAGACTGAGCCAATTGCAAATGCCTCGTACATAAGTGGCAGACCAAGACCACCAATTAAACCAGCTGCCACTCCTATCAAGACAACTCTTAGCGCAATTACTTCCAAATTAAACAAGAGGACAATTGAAATAATCACCATCGCCATTGAACTAGAACCGCGCAGAGTCGTGCGCCAAGCACTTATTTGGGTAGATTTTCCACCCAAGGTTCCGCCCAATGCATTTAAAATTGCATTTGAGAAGGAGGCAAGCTCTCCAATCATAGGTTTGTTAAATGCCTTTTCTAACTATTTTCATCGAGATCCGAATCAAATTGGAACAGTGAGCAGCCACCATCAGCCAATAAAACTGTGCCAGTTATGTACTCACCCGCTGGTGAGCACAGAAACTTCACTACATCCGCAACTTGGTTAGGGGTTTGAAACTCACCAAGAGGAACCACGCGCCCTGCCCGTTTAGCATAAACGGGATCTGTTTTCAGTAGTTCGCCCGCTAGCCCGGCACGAACTATTCCCGGTGCAACTACATTTACTCGGATGCCACACACTGCAAGCTCTCGCGCCATTTGCTTTGCCAACATCTCAAGTCCTGCCTTTGAGACTGTGTAAGCGGTTATCTCAGGCCACGGCACTGAGCCAACCCAGGAGCCGGTAAAGACTATGCGCCCAGCAATTTTATTTTTAATAAAATGTCGAGCTGCAACTTGTCCAAGAATAAAATTAGCAGTCAGATTAACATCAAGGGTATGTTGCCAAAATGCGGGATCAATATCAACAAATGCTGCAGTTCCACCCACACCAGCGTTTCCAATTACGCAATCAAGCGGGGCGCCAGAGTTGATAAGCTCACTAACCGCGGCCTGATGGCATAAATCCAAGCAGACCGCTTTAATGCGCCCATGATCTGCTGGGGAGTAGCGCTTTAGGATCTCATCTTCAGATTTAATATCAATGGCAGTAATGCTTGCGCCATCGCGAAGAAAGTGTTCAACAATTGCTGCCCCAATATCACCGGCTGCGCCGGTAACTAGAACATGTTGGGCTTGGTTCATACTCACGACCTTATCGCGCTGGTGGAAATGCAGTCCACCGCAAAACAGTAGTTCCCATCGGCACCAGATTGATGGAGTTGAAAGTGGCATAGTCTAGATCTTTGTCTTCGTGCGGATTCGGATTCCAACAAGTTGACGATATCGAAATGCATGGCTCATCACTCCACGGATATGTACCTTTAGGTAAAGGACGCCGAACTACCTTTGCGGCAGCAAGATCGGATTCGCGAAAGGTTGGTGGGTAAATCCACTTTGCATTCACAGCAACAACATCCTGATCCGCATACCCTGGCACTTTGTACTCTCGGTAATCTTTTGCCACATGTGCGATTGGTGCTGAAAAGACTAACGGCCCAACATCAAAGACGTATCTTCCATCTGCAATGGTGCGATGAGTTAGCTCCTGTGGCAGATCAAGCTCCACTTTCGACTCAGGAGCCCAGGTAGCGGTAACTTGGAAACGATCGGACAGGCGAACCTGCTCAATATCTTTTGCACCAATAACTTTGATCTCTGCTTTCTTACACCAGGCAGGGATTCTAAACTCTGCAGTAAAGCGAACTCCTGGTGCACCGATGTGTGCAGTAATTCGTTCTTCAAATGGATAGGAAGTTTCTTGTTGAATATTCACTTCTTGTCCTTTTATTTGCAAGGTTGCTTGCATCGGACCGTAGAGTTGGAAACTCACGAGATCTTCGGTACGGGCAAGCATTCGCCGTGCGAAGATTGGGAGGATTTTACCGGCATTTGGAACACAGCACACCGCAACATCATCATGGGTGGCTGAGATATCCCAGCGAGTACCCATTATGTGAGTTGCTGCTGGCTGATTCTGCGATAAGCAATATGTGGTTCGACGCCCATCATTTGTGACAGCTGCTTGAGCATCATTTAGGAATATTTTTTCTACCAAGTCAAGATAGTGGAAGCGACCGGTTAAACGTGCTGCCTCCAGTAAGCTCATAACCATCTCGAACATGGTACAAATTTCATATCCATTCTCAGGAAGTGGAATGCACTCTATGCCTGGTAGCGATATCTGCTCATCACTTTTGACCGAACCACCAATTCCAATTCCACGTTCAATCTTTGCAAAGCCATTCTGAAATGCTGCAAAATACTGCTGATCTCCAAGATGCTCTGCCAGGGCTAGTGGCACTCGCAAATACTCGGCAGAGTGGGCGCCGTGCCCAACCATTGGTTCATCTGATAGGAGTCGATGCATCTGGCCATCCATGTCACGCCATGCCATTTCTCCTGCCGAGAAATCAGCATATAGTTCACGTCCAAACTCGATAAATCTTAAATCACCAGTTTGTCGAGTTTGCTCGGCCAGTGAGTCGATGAACATGAGGTCATGGCCCGCTCCACAACTGTCCCCTTCAGGAGCTTGAAAGCGCAATTCCTTATCTGACTTTCGGTATCGCGTGATGCTGTAATCCAATGCACGTGAAACGCTCTCTCGCACTTCGTTGTCGTCCCAAAAATCTGCCCAAAGTTGGAGTGCAAGAAGTGGTCCTCTTTGTGTCCAGAGATCACCAATAATGTAGCCACGGCTTGCCCGTGCAGCATCATTAAACATTCCAATATATCCGTCGGCACTCTGGGAGCCAAGAATTCGGTTTAGATAAGTGCGAACTTCTTCAATCTCAGTTTTTTTACCATGCAGCAATACATGTCCCGTCCAACCGATGAGCCAGTTGCCTTCACTCTCACCGTTCCACCATTCTACTTGTGCGACGTTGTTACCAATTCCGTAGGCGGATTCAAGCCCCAGCTGTCCCGTTGCAAAAACATCACCCCAGACCTCTTTGCTAATTAGTGGCAGAGAGCCGATATAGCCCTGCAGCGCCAGCCGCGATTGCTGCTCGAGCCAGCCGTGGACTTTCACTGAGTTTATTGGGATTGGTTTGTAGCTTGCAGTGGCGCTCTGTTTCATGATTTCTCTCTTCTCTCTACCTGCTGGGTTGGTTGCTGCTGGGTTGGTTGGGAAATCTTGATGATGAAGTAAATGCTGATGTTAAATCCGTTCCTAGTCCAGAATCTTGACCCAATGAGATTTTGCCATCACTGATTGTGGGCAGCTTTGTTACAATCATTGGATACCAAGTGCGAAGACTTGCCCGAGAGGTCTCCTGTACCAGCGCATTCTCATACGCAGTGGATAGGTGAATACCGGCAATTAGGCCAATCGGTCCTGAGCAGTCATGAGGAGCGATTGATTTGCCATACTTTTTAGCCGCTTCAGAAAATTTTATGCCTTGAGTAAAGCCACCACACCAACCAAGATCTAGGGTGAGTACGTCGATGTAATCATTCTTAAGCAAGGCATCAACCCGAGTAAAACTTGAAAGCGTCTCGCCATGCGCAATTGGGGCATACCCCTTGCTGCGCAAGATTGAATACTCATCTAGTAAATCTGGATAGATTGGATCTTCAATCCAGGTAAGATTTAAATCTGCTGTAGCCTCAAATATCTTTTTCGCACCCTTTGGTGACCAGAGTGCGTGCAATTCAAGCATAAGGGACATCTTTTCCCCAACCGCATCCCTTACCTTTTGTAGTGGGATCAATCCTTTTTTTAGATCTTCATCTGAGATATCTGCACCATCATTTTTTTCAGCATAAACATCAAATGGCCAGATCTTCATGCCACCAATTCCTTCAGCAAGCAATTCTTTAGCAAGAGCTCCAGCATCAGTTAAAAATGTCTGAAGATCTTCATACTCATTATTGGCAGATGAGATTCCCCAGGCTGAGGTATCTTGATCTGATTTGCGCATATAACCCCTGCCTGCGCAGGTGTTATAAATTGGTAACTGTTTGGTTTGTCCGCCAAGTAGCTGATAAATCGGCTTATTCTCTACCTTGCCTTTGATATCCCAGAGTGCAATATCGACAGCTGATTTTGCCCGCATCTCAACTCCAGATGATAACGCGCCTACATAGGTGGTTAACTTCCGGCTGATTGCTTCAATATCTGCTGGATCTAATCCAATCAAAGTAGGCGCTATGAACTCATCAACAAATGTGGCAACAGTTCTACCAAAGTAGTAACTCTCACCAATGCCAAAAACTTCATCATCGGTGCCAATTTTGACATAAATGATATTTGGAAATTCTGGATGAACAAAACTTTCAACAGAGGTTATTTTCATTTTCTTACCGCAAGATATCCATTGAGTAGTCTTTCATGGCAGAGTCTAAAATCTCATGAACTGAAAATGAACCACCAAAGACTTCTTTAACCACTCGATCAGCCACGGTAACGAGTGGAAGATCAAAATCAGCATCGAAGGTGTCTTCGGCAATATGTAAATGCCTTGACATGGCTTGGACTGCCCTATCAGGATTTCTCTCTTTGATTGCTTTTAGAATTGTGGTGTGAAGTGGGGCGCCCTGTTCAAATGTCTTGGCATCAGCTAAGGATCTGAGCATGATTTCAAAGGTTAGGGTGGTAATTGAACCAAAAAGTACTTGCAGCACAGGATTTTGAGTTGCTTTAGCGATAAGCGCGTGGAAGGCGATGTCTGATTTTGCTCTTGGTAATAACTCTGTGGCATTATCAAATGATTTCAGTGCCATTTCTAACTGTGCAATATCATCATCAGTTGCCTTAAGAGCCGCTAGTCTAACTGTCTGCTCTTCAAGATTAATTCTTGCCTCAATTAGATCTCGAGCAGTTGCTGCTGATTGATGTAATGTGATGTGAACATTTTTTGCAGTGTCCAACATATGGGGCTTTCTCACAAACACCCCGCGACCAGGAACAGCCTTTACTAACCCTTGTCGTTGCAGACCAGCCAAAACTTCACGTAAAAACAATCTTGAGACACCATACTTTTCAGCCAAGATTCTGGCTGAGGGCATCAAACCATCCTCACTTTGATCATCTAGAATGTATGTAGAGATTAACTCTTTAGACAATCCATCTTGGGTGTAGGAAGGCATTTAAATCTCCTCAGTACTTAGTGGGTGGAAAGATGCAATACTGCTTGTCATTTGCGCTAAGTCCGCTGGGGCCAAGTTAAGGGTGGGAAACTGGGCGCCCAGTGAATCCGGGTGTTTAAGCAGGGGTAATTCAGATGCGCCTGAGGCGTCCGAAACTGCAAACTTGTTGCTCAATAACATTTTGATAAAGCCTGTGCCCTTTCCTTCTTTGCTATTGACAAGCCAATTCGCCTATACGAGTATCTCCCAGTAACTGACCTATCAGACAGGTCAGACTACTAAAGAATGATGGGAGTGTAAAGATGATTAAGACAAGAAAAAGTGGCGCAATAGCAACTGCGCTGGCATTACTTGCTTCATTGACTCTTGGGGTTACCGCGGCTGTTCCATCAAAGGCTGCTGGTAATTGGTGCTCAGGAGTGAAAATTAGTTACTTCAAGGGTGGAACTTCAGATTCATTTTCTGACATCCTTGAGAAGGGCGCAAGACAAGCAGCAGCAGATACAGGTGCAAATGTCACAATTATTTCAACTAACTGGGATTTCCCTCTGATGGTGCAAAAATTTAAAGAGGAAATTGCTAAGAAGCCGGATGCTATCTCCTTCATGGGTCACCCAGGTGATGCAGCCATTATGCCGACTGTGAAAAGTGCACAGGATGCAGGAATTTTAGTGGACTTTTCAAATGTGCCAGCTCCAAAATCTATGGCAGCTCTAAACTCAGGTTTCGTGGGTGCTAACCTCAAGTTGATGGGCAATCTCCTTGCTGCCCGTTCAATCAAGGATTTTGGATTGAAGAAAGGTGATCAAGCCCTCGTGATAGGTGGGTTTGGAATTCCTGGACGTTCAGATCGTGAAGACGGAACTGTGGCTACACTCGAAAAAGCTGGTCTCAAGGTGATTAAACTCGACCTCAAGGGTCTTGGCGATATCTCTGGAAATCCGGCTCTGTTGACACCAACTTTTGTTGCCACAATGAAAAAGTACCCAAATTTAAAATATATTAACGCAGCTGGCCCTCAATTGGGCGCTATGAAAATCTATTTTGATGCCGCAGGGTTAAAGCCTGGTCAAATCAAGGTTTCAGGTTTTGATTTGGGAGCAACAGTGTTGCAAGCGTTTGCCGATGGCTACGTGCAACTCAGTGCTGATCAGGAACCATTTAAGCAAGGCTATATTCCAATTATTTCATTGTGTATGGCTAAAGTTTATGGATTATCCCCATCAAGTGTTGATACTTCTGCAGGATTTGTAACTGTAAATAACTACAAGACAGTTGCAGCCCTACCAGCCGGTTACCGTTAAACAATACGATGTTAAATGTCCAGGCGACCCTGTCGCCTGGACATTTACCTCCTAACAATTCTTGTCGAGAGGTTTGGTACGGAATATGAATCGTGAAGCTCTTGTGAGTTTAGTAAATATTAGTAAAACATATGGCCGTGTGTATGCCTTGGAAGATATAAATCTGGAGTTTTTTGCGGGCGAGATTGTTTCGTTAGTTGGTGATAACGGAGCGGGTAAATCTACTTTAACAAAAATTATTTCTGGTACAGAAAAACCAGACGATGGGGGAGAAATATCTCTACAAGGGGAAAAGGTTTTAAAGTGGAGCTCAGCAAAAGCTCGCTCGTGGGGAATCGAAACTGTCTTCCAAAATCGAGCTCTCTCTGAACAACAAACAATCTATGACAACGTGTTTCTAGGAAGAGAAATTACAAATCGATTCGGATTTGTAAACCGAAAGCAAGAAATTGAAGAAACAGAAGCTTTAATGAGACAAATTGGATATACATCCAAGGTCTGGACACCACTATCATCGGTTGACAAGTTATCTGGTGGTGAGCGCCAAGGTGTTGCTATAGCGCGGGCAATCTTATTTGATAGCAGAATGGTTGTGCTTGATGAACCGACCTCTGCAATGGCACTGAGTGAAACTGCAGAGGTTTTAGAGTTCATTAAAAGATTAAAGGAATCAGGAAAGAGTGTGGTTTTCATAAGTCACAATCCATGGGATGCGTACGCTGTTGCTGATCGGTTTGTTATTTTGGAAAGAGGTAAAATTGCTATCGATTGTCCAAAGGGTGACCTAACTGTGGATGATTTTATTGCTTTACTCCATAGGTTCGCGAAAAAGGATGCAAAGAAATGAAAGCTACAACTCCAAAAATTCTCCTTCCAGAACGTTATCGAGCTGTTGTTGGGGCATTATTTTTCTTCTGTATCATGCTGCTTTTGTTTACCCTCCGATCACCAGGAGTTTTTCTCGATATAGGTATCTATTCAGCCATATTCCTATCTTTACCACTTTTTATGATTTTGGGTTTGAGTTTGGTGTTTTGCGTGGTGGCTGGCGAAATTGATTTATCTTTCCCTTCAATCGTAACTCTTACGGGTTTTACTTTTGCTTGGACTCTTGAAAACACTGGCAACAACTTCTTGATTGCCACGCCATGTTCACTTCTAGTGGGAGTCCTATGCGGGCTCTTAAATGCTTTCCTAGTTGTAAAACTGGGGCTATCCTCATTGATAACGACTCTTGGAATGAATTTTGCTCTCGTTGGGTTGACTCAAATTTTGAATCAGGGTCAAATTCGCACCTTTGAAGAGTTAAATGACACAATAATTAGGACAGTTCTAGTTGGTTCGACAGGACCAGTCCCAAATCAAATGCTGTGGGCTCTCGTGCTCGCTGTGATCCTTGGACTTGTCTTCCACAGACACAAATTCGGATTGCATGTTCGCATTTGTGGTGACAATCCTGAAGCTGGCAGAGCTATGGGAGTAAATATTGAAGCAACTAAAACAATTTGTTTTGTATTTGTGGGAGTCGCATCTTCAATAGTTGCTATTCAAGGTGTCTATTTAAATAGTACTTACTTCTCAACCGTGGGCGATGGTTTCCTCCTTCCAGTCTTAGCGGCAATATTTATTGGTGGTACACCTGTGACTGGTGGGCGGGGAACAATCGGAGGTATGGTAGTTGGTGCAGCCACTGTTGCTTTCATCCAAACTGGGGTAGTCGCATCGGGCCTTGATGGATTCTGGACATCATTTGGATTTGGGTTGGCAGTAGTTCTTTCGTTGTTTGGGCATAGAAAGTTCAGCGGGCGCCTAACTCGCTAACAGCGAACCGACCTACGAAGATTTCGTACGGTGACTATCAAGAGGAACCAAATGAAACTGAATCATCTCGAGTCAAGTCACACAATCGTTGTAGACGATCTAAGTGGTCGAATTACTGCACTCGAGTATGGTGATGGGGCCAGCGGTGTTAAGGTAGACATAAGTTGTGATGTGAACTTAGAAATTAACGGGAAAGAAAGACGTGCACCAAATGGTGGATTGGAACACTTTGATTTCCAGTCAGCATCTGAGGTCGTGCGATCGGGGGACGCGCAGTTTTTTCAGAGCCCGACTGGCATTGGGTGGCAAGTCCCCGTCAATATAGGTGAAGTTAAGGCATTTTTGGTCTATAAGCTCGATAGGTACAGTGCTGCCTTTGCTTTTTCAATCAAATTCCTTGGCAGGCAAAAATCAGTCATCCGTGACGCTGAGTTATTTTTCAAGATTGCACTTCCGACGGGTATGTGGACTGCAAACATTCCAGGAAATGTTTTGCGAAAGCAGGTGCCCATAGAGCTCTTGGATAAAGAGGTTGGCATAAGTGCCGTGGGTGAATTACGAGGGTCTAGTTCGGTAATTCACCTTAGTTCAGGTACAAAAAATGTCGTCATCTGGCCTTGTAATCAAGTGGAAATTCCTGAAATAGGGATTATGTGTCTGGACGAAAATCAAATTCAATTACGCATTGAAACTAATTTCAGTTCTGATCTGAGCGTTCTAGATGATATTGAACTTGAAGTTTTAAAAATGGATTTGTCTATTCCACATTATGAGGCGTTTACGCCTGTATTCCAGGGGTGGATGCGTCGAGATGGATTTGTATCTCCAAACAATCCCCCTACTTGGATTGATGGGGCGATGATATACGAGGCTCAAATTGGTTTTTCAGTATTTAACGAGGTCAATAAGTACTCTCCCTACCCAACGGCAGCCGACTTGGTCGCTGATTTAGACCGAATTTCTGGTCTTGGTTTTACTTGTATACAACTCATGCCGAAACAACCATATCCAAGCTATAACATTCATGATTATTGGGATATTGATACCTCTTATGGAAATAAAGAAGATATAAAAAATTTGGTTATTCAAGCTCACAAGCTTAATATCAAGGTAATTCTTGATGTTTTGTTACATGGAGTATTAGATCAAGAAATCATTAAATTAGCTGCCGATACAGTAAGAAGTGGTCCCTACGCACATTTAATTACTTCTGAGACTGGCGATAATTTTAGTGCTGATGTGAATGATTCTCATAATTACTTTATAGCCTGGTCACGACACATAATTGACTTTGAAAACTACTGGTTTGAAGGAAGCCCTCCTGTCTCTGCATTGATTGCTGAGCATCCAGATTGGTTTTATCGTAACTCAGATGGGCAGGTGCAAGGGGTTTATACAAAAGCATTTGATGCGAGAAATATCGAATGGCAAGACTACTTCATCTCAGCGTGTAAATTTTTGATGACAGAGTTAAGTGTGGACGGCTTTAGGTTTGATGCTCCGTCATATAACAATTTTCCGAATTGGTCGGCTTGGGCGAGAGGTAGGGCTGGGGCTTCAGCGCTTGGTTGTTTAGGTTTATTTGACCGGTTGCGCCCAATTATGAAGAGTATTAACTCTGAATCGCTGCTTTACACCGAACCATCGGGTCATGTTTGGCGCCAAGCAATGGACTTAAATTATAACTATGACGAGCAATGGTTGGTGAGTGCACTTTGTGATCCCAGTGTTCAAACTGCTTGGGGCGTGAGAACAGCAAAACAAATTGCCGAGTGGCTGTTTGAGAGGGACAGATTTCTGCCCCTCGGTTCAATGACTGCTCACCATATCGATTCTCATGACACATTTTGGTGGCCAACTTGGGGAAATAAATGGAGACGTGAACAATTTGGCATCAAGAAAGTCAATTTACTGACACTATTATTTGGGGCGCTACCGGGGCCGTTTATGATGTTCTGCGGTGGTGAAATTGGCATTGAACAGCTACTCCCTCAATTGGCTAAAGTTAAAAATTCTAAAGCCTGGCTTGAGGGGGAGATAACATGGTCAATCTCTGATCAATTCCCTAAAGATGTTTTTGGTATAACGAGAACCTATGGGAAGGAAGCTTTGTTTACGGTGATTAATTTTTCTGATTCTGAAATCTCTATTCAGCATGACTATAAGTTCAAAACTTGTTCTGCAGTAGTAGAGATTGGGGATGCCGTCATGTTTCTCCCTGATAGTT
>Ga0214923_10005595_pt1 | contig 14523 bp, 15 predicted proteins | sample LL1510_MetaG_FD_177993 | JGI IMG/M metagenome (GOLD analysis project Ga0214923, IMG submission 177993) | Freshwater microbial communities from Lake Lanier, Atlanta, Georgia, United States - LL-1510 | ecosystem: Environmental > Aquatic > Freshwater > Lake | place: USA: Georgia | collected... | reverse complement strand
ATATATCCACTACAACTTATTTAAATGTTCAAAGTTCTGGCCGCTCAGATACGGTTCTTGTTAACAAAGTTGTTCAAGCTAGCGATAGTGGAGCTGAAATTTTTGCTAAGCAAATAGATTTCAATGCACCACAGATGGCAGGATCGATAATTAATGGCGGCAAGGGCGATGATATAATTAGTGGTTATGCCGGTTGGGATATCCTTGATGGCGGCGATGGCAATGATTTAATTCGGGCTGGTAATGGTAGAGATATAATTTGCGGAGGTGCTGGAGCTGATGAGTTGTGGGGTGATTTTGGTTGGAATACATTTAGGTCTGAAATTGATAATTCATCCGATCTAATCGTTGTTAAATCCGATCAGTTTCTTGTTAATTGGTTGTATGGCAAAGCAGGCAACAACCCATCTGGCGAAAAATGCGATGTGATTGAAGGTTTAGATAGCTCGGATAAAATAATAATTGCTGGTGTGGCTACTGAGTTTCTTAGTTTTAATGCCAATGCCAGTGCCCATGGGCTTAATGGCATTGGTATCTATGCCAATGGCTTTTTAGAAGCCTTATACACGGGCACAAATCTCAGCACCTCTCAGTTGAGCCAGATCACCAGTGGTGATGCAAGCGAAGCGGCGATGAACAATGCCATAAGCTCCTACGGCATTTGGTAACAGGCCCATGAATCATCGGGGCATAGTGCTTGCAGGTGGTGCGGGCACCCGTTTGGCACCGATGACCACTGCCATAAGCAAGCAGCTCATGCCTGTTTACGACAAACCGATGGTTTATTACCCGCTTACCACCTTGATGTTGGCGGGTATACGCGAAGTATTGATGATTACAACCCCACTAGACCATCCAGCATTTGAGCGCCTTCTGGGTGATGGCAGTGCCTGGGGAATGCAAATTAGTTATGCGGTGCAACCCACCCCTGATGGATTGGCCCAAGCATTTTTAATTGGCGCTGATTTCCTAGCTGATTATCCAGCGGCTTTAGTGCTGGGAGATAATTTATTTCATGGCAATGATCTCAGCCTGCAATTGCAGGCTGCCAATAGTGATCAGGCAGGGGCCACGGTTTTTGCTTACCCAGTTCGTGATCCAGAGCGCTACGGGGTGGTGGAATTCGATGGCCAGGGCCAGGTTTTGAGCTTGGAAGAAAAGCCAACAAAACCGCGTAGCCGTTTTGCTGTTACCGGTTTGTATTTTTATGATGCATCTGTGGTGGATAGGGCCCGTCAGGTAAAACCTTCCGCCCGCGGCGAGCTTGAAATAACAGATCTAAACCGCAGCTACCTGCAAGATGGTTTGCTCCGGGTGGAGTTGATGGGTAGGGGTATGGCCTGGCTTGATACGGGAACCCCTGATTCTTTGCATGAGGCCTCCGCCTATATTCGCACCCTTGAACATCGCCAGGGTATGAAGGTGGGTTGCCCGGAGGAGGTGGCTTTCCGCATGGGTTGGATTAATGCTGAGCAGCTTGAGCAACTAGCCCAACCGTTGCGCAAGAGTGGTTATGGAGATTATTTGTTGAATCTGCTTTTGGAGAAGGAGGTGTTGATGTGAGTTATTTAAACATAGAGAAGTTTGATGTTGAAGGGCCGCTATTGCTTACGCCGCGTGTGTTTGGTGATGATCGAGGCTTTTTCTTTGAGAGTTGGAATCAAAGTTATTGGTTAGCGCAGCTTGAGCAATTTGGCCAGCAGCAATGTTCTTTTGTTCAAGATAATCACTCCCGATCAAGCCGTGGTGTTTTGCGCGGTTTGCACTACCAGCTTCCTCCCCATGCCCAGGGCAAGCTAGTGAGATGTGTGCATGGCGAAATCTTTGATGTGGCTGTTGATATTCGCAGGGGCTCAACAAGCTTTGGTGGTTGGGTAGCAGCTAATTTGAGTGCTGAAAATAAACAGCAATTGTGGATCCCTGCTGGTTTTGCCCATGGCTTTCTAACTATTAGTGAGCAGGCTGAAGTGCTCTATAAAACAACAGATTTTTGGAGTAAACAATCAGAGCAGTCTATTCGTTGGGATGATCCAACTCTCGCGATTAAATGGCCATTGCAGTTAATCGAAGGGAGCAGTGCTCAACTCAGCGAAAAAGATGATGGCGCGCCTCTGCTCGCCCAGCTGCATCCGGATTTGTTATTCCCATGAAAGTTTTATTGACCGGTGCCGGCGGCCAGTTGGGCACTGCCTTGCAAAAAAGTTGCCCAGGGGCCGTGGAATTAATCGCCATCGACCAGGCAGAGCTGGATCTTTCTGATGCCAAAGCATGCGCTGAGATGGTGGCGGCACTGAAGCCAGATTGGGTGCTGAATGGCGGCGCCTACACCGCTGTTGATAGGGCAGAGGAGCAGCCGCAGTTGGCGGAAGCGGTTAATGCTGCTGCGCCCCGCGCTTTTGCTGAAGCTCTCGCGGAGTTGGGTAGCGGCCGCCTGTTGCAGATCAGCACGGATTTTGTGTTTAACGGCCAGCAGGGCCACCCCTATGGGGCAGATGATCGGGCCGAACCACTTGGGGTTTATGGCGCATCAAAGGCCAGGGGTGAAGCGGCAGTGCTGGAAGTGCTTGGCCAGAAGCGGGGCTGCGTGCTGCGCACCAGCTGGCTTTATGGGCCAGTGGGAAAAAACTTTTGCCTCACCATGTTGAAGCTCCACGCCATAAAAGCTGCTGCAGGGGAAGCATTGAATGTGGTGGCAGATCAGGTGGGTTGCCCCACCCACACCGCTGGCCTTGCCGCTGCCTGCTGGCAGGTGTTAGCAAAAGATATCGGCGGCATGCAGCAATGGAGTGATGCTGGAGTTGCCAGCTGGTACGACTTTGCTGTGGCCATTGGAGAAGAGGCGGTGTCCTTGGGAATTTTGGCAACAGCAGCAAAGGTGAAACCGATCAGCACAGCTGAGTACCCCACCCCGGCTCAAAGGCCCAGTTATTCATTGATGGATTGCAGTGCTAGCCGAAAAGCATTGGGATTAGAGCCTCTGCATTGGCGCCAGGGTTTAAGGCAGGTGCTTGCTTCTATTGCCTAGGGCTTGTTGTTTAATTAGTTTTATTTCTTCCATGGCCGCTCCCCTCGTACCCCAAAACACCAAACGCGTTTTGGTAACAGGTGGTGCGGGCTTTATTGGTGGTGCGCTGGTGCGCAAGCTATTAAGCGGCAGTGATGTTCAGATTTTTAATCTGGATAAATGCGGATATGCCAGCGACCTCACCAGCATCGGCAGCGATCCGCGCCACCAGCTTCTGCGGGTTGATTTGGTTGATGCAAATGCCACGGCGGCTGCGGTGCAACAGGCCGATCCTGATCTTGTAATGCACTTGGCAGCTGAGAGCCACGTGGATCGATCGATCGATGGCCCTGGAGCATTTATTGAGAGCAATGTGCTTGGCACATTTAATTTGCTCCAAGCGGTGCGGGCCCACTGGGAGCAGTTGCCCGATGAACGCAAAGCGCATTTTCGTTTCCATCACATCAGCACCGATGAGGTGTTTGGTTCCCTTGGAGCCACAGGTCGTTTCTCTGAAACCAACCCTTACGACCCCCGCAGCCCTTATTCGGCAAGCAAGGCTGCCAGTGATCATTTGGTGATGGCATGGCACCACACCTACGGTTTACCTGTGGTGTTAACTAATTGCAGCAATAACTATGGCCCTTGGCAATTTCCAGAAAAATTGATACCAGTAGTTATTTTAAAAGCAATTGCTGGCGAACCAATACCACTCTATGGAGATGGTGCAAATGTACGTGATTGGTTGTATGTGGAAGACCACGTAGATGCCCTATTGCTGGCGGCCACTAAAGGTGAAATTGGCAGTAGTTACTGTGTTGGCGGCCACGGTGAACGCAGCAACCGTGAAGTGGTGGAAGCAATATGTAGTTTGCTGGATCAAATGAAGCCTAAATCAAAACCCTATGCAGAATTGATTACCCGCGTAACTGATCGACCAGGCCATGATCATAGGTATGCAATCGATCCAAATAGAATTACAACCAAATTAGGTTGGCAGCCCCTCCATAATTTTTCAGAGGGGTTAACTGCAACAGTGGCTTGGTATTTAGAAAATCTTGATTGGTGCCAAAAGGTACGGGCTCGTGCTAGTTATGATGGTGGACGGATTGGAACCAATAAATAATAACTTCTAGTTGTGCTCAAGGGGCTTGGTGGTTTTGAATTTAAAGCCGCGTCGCAACAAACGCAGTGGAGCAGTTACTTTCCAGCTTAGGCTTTTATGTAGTTGATTTAAGTATTCCTGCAGCACTGAAATTTTATATTCAAGGTCTTTAATCCTCTCCGCAGAACCAATCTCCTGCTGCTTGCATCCTGCAGCTTCTAGTTTCAATTCTAGAAGCTCTTGTTGTTGTTGAGCAATTAAATTACGATCCTTCTCTTGATTTTCGATAATTTCATTGATTTGTTTGTTTGCGACCTCGAGTTTTTCATTAACTTCCGCCGCTGGATCTGCGGCTGGAGCTGCGAGCACTTGATTGTAGGTAGATTGGCCTAAGTATTCCAAAGACGGATACCCAGTTGCCATTATTTGATCGTATTTATCGACTATCCAGCCTGGCAAGGGGTCGAAAATTGAATATAAATTCTCTGAATTAAGCGCATTTTTATTATCAGTTAGTTGCTTATATATTTCTTCGCAATAGCTGGCTAGCTTTGTTTTATCTAGTTCTTTTGAGCTTGATCTTTGTAGATTTGGATCGATTAGTGAGTGAATATTTTTATATGAATTATTCATGGCTAAAGCTCGAAATGAGTTAGCGGATAGATGCTTTTGCAAAAACTGTTCGATAGCTTTTAAGGAGCTATCCCCTGATGCGTTGCCACTATTGGAAAGTAGGTTTTCATAGTGAATTATTAAATCATTAGCTTTCAAATAACGGGAGGCATGGCGGTTGTAGAGCAACCACAGCATTAAACCTTTTTCTTGGTCCATTCCATTGCGCATCTGTAAAGAGCGGGCAACGGCCCAGGGATGCCGCAGAGAAAAGGCCAGTGGTGTTGGTTTTAAGAGAATGTGCAGGAAGGCGCCATAACTAATTGATAAACGGGGATCTTTGTCAACCCAGGTGTTTTGAGTGGCGTAATCAGCAAAAAGCACCCTTGCAGGTATTAAGTGCTGGATCCTGTCTCCAAAGTTCCATGCCAATGGTTGCAAAGGAGGACGATCCCAGCTGAAGCCGCATTGCTTGAGTATGTTTTCGTTGAATTCACTCAGGCGGTTGCTTTCAAAAAATCCTCTCGGATTGTCTAAAGCTGCATCCATGTCGCCCGTGCGTTTTTCACCTAAACAATGGCTGATGATAGAAGCTAGTAAGGAGGTACCCGAGCGGTGGCAACCGATTACAAACATGGCTTAGGCCCGATCGAAAATAATAATAACAGTGTGCCATTGATACTGGATTTTGGCGGCCCCATTGGGAAGATTTAGGCTGGATTGAATCCACACAGAATCTTTGTGAAAATCCTAATTTGCTTTTGAATGAATCAGTAAATGTAGCCATATATAATCGTACTTTGTGGCTTAAGGGATACTAAAAATTAGCTTAGGCTTGCATTATTTATAAGCAACTGCATATAGTGATGCTTGTTGTCCGTAAAGTTTATCTATAGAGCAATCAAATTCACGTAAACGCTGTTTGCAGAAACCAGCTATTTTTAGGTGCGCTAGCAAATTTTCTTCATCAAACATGTACTTATGTTCAGAGTTTGAGTATGCGATATAATTGATCCAGTCTATTGCGCAACCAGTATCAATTATGGCTTTGGAATAAATTCCTTCATTTGCTGAGATCAGAAAGGATGGTACTATCATGTCTGAATTACCCAAAGTTACTTTACGGTAATCTTTCTGAATATAAGCTTTTATAAATTTCATGCTATCAGGGACACTAACTAATATTTCGCCTCCCACTATAAGGACTCTAAAGCATTCCTTTAGTACTACGCATATATCATTGTAGCAAAGATGCTCTAGAAAGTGAGAGGTATATATTGTATTAATGGTGTCTGATGGGAAAGGCAGCCCTTTGGTTATATCTATACTTATATCGGCCCCTTTCTTCTGATCAATATTAATCCATCCATTTATGCCTTTTTGTGGACCTGATCCTAAATTAATTTTCATGAGCATCAGGATTTAAGTAATTTTAGGAAAATTATAAACCTTTCTTTCTAAGGATTTTATCAAGGGCTTCAGTTTTATTTTGATTTGGCATGTTTAGGCGTTTTTTCTGGGCCCGCATAAAAGCTCGGGCTTCGTCTGCGCTGATTTTGCCTTTTTCTACTAACGGGATTAATTCTTGATCTCGCAAGCGGGTGAGATCGGCCGAATCCACTGGCTGATGCGAGAGTGTAACCCCTGCCTTCAACTCAAATTGGTTAGAGGTTGTCGTGTTTGTGTAGCTGCCACAGCTAGTGATCTGTCCTAGTGATATAACTGCTAAAGTAGTGATAGCAAAATGTTTAAATTTAAACATAATTTTAGTATTTAATGATTATCATAAGCACTTTTCAGGGGAAGCCGCATTTCTATTAACATAACTTATTATTTCAATTCAAGCCTCTTTTGGTGTTAAAATGGATTGTTTCATAGAATACATGAGTCCAACTTCGCCAACTCACTTCAAAATATTTTTAGATCAAGGCGTTTTACATGCCGCACTCTTTAGTGGGACAGATCAAACATCAGATTGGCTATATAATGTTCCAGCTACTGAAATTCTCATCTCTGGTTTCGATATTTTGCCACATGAAACACTTATAAGTTTTAATGATGCTCAAAGTCAAGGATTCATTGCAGGGAAATACTATGATAAAACTTTAGAGAATAAGGACGTTTTAATTGCATGGCATATGCGAGCAGCTCGTTTAGCTGCCTTGCAGTCTGAAAGTGCCTCTAGTGATAACAATCCGGCTTTGGATGGATCTGCTTGTGCTCGTGTTCTTGAATATCTTGAAGGTTCAATGGCTTTTATTAACGATCAGGATACTCTCGAAGACATCAAACGTCAAAGGCTGTCTTGGCTTCTCCGAGGAGTTGAAGCTTATCTAAAAGCATGGCACGAAAGTTCCGATCCATTGTATGCAGAAGCATTATGCAATTTTTTCCTCTCTCTTGCTAATATTTCCCAGTTAGATGAGCCTGAAATGTTTCAAAAAGCGCTCCATAATTATAATTATTGGGTTCAATGTGCAGTAAATTCTTGGATGGAAGTTTCACGTGTATCAGAAATAGCCGGGGATATCCTCAAAGCCGAAGAAGCGGCTCAGGCTGCACTCAGATTAATGATTGAATTTGAAAAAAAATAAACGTCAGCTAGTTTTTTTATATTCATGTTTGTAAGATTAACTTCTCTAATTTTTTTGCCGATTCCATAACATCAAACTGCTTTCTTGCCTTCACTTCGCCATTCCTTGCAATTCTTTTTAACTCCACAGGATTTTGACATAAAAACTCCAATTTAGTTGCGAGATCATCCGCATCATTGGCGTTAAATAATAATCCACTCTGCTGATCTTCAAGTATCTCTGCTGCTCCTCCAACACCGCTGCTTACCAATGCTATTCCGCTAGCCATTGCCTCTGCAGCTACTATACCGAACGCTTCGGGATAGATTGAAGGGAAAACACATATATGATGTAATCTAAATAAGCGTGCCAAGCTTGCACGTGATAATTCACCAGTGAATACAACCTGATCAAGCTTGTGTTTAATTAAAATTGACTCTAATTCTTTTTGATAGTTAGCTTGATATGACTTGCCCGCTAAATATCCCTGCACTGCATAACCTCTCCCGCTTAGTAATACTAATGCTTGTATTAATGTGTGAGCACCTTTGCTGCCCATTAGTAGCCCGGCGTAACATATTTTAAGTGGTAAGTGAATCGAACCTAAGTTCTTTTGTGAAAATTGCCCATTTAGAGGCTCTGGCAAGCTTCTACCAGTTGCCATCCCCCCAAATAGATCAACTCTTATACCTGGGTATACAATAGCTATTTCCATTCCATTTGGATTTTTCAGTCCGGCCATTTTTAATGCATTTGCCACAGCTTTACTTGCGGCAACATATTGATATGCTGATGCTTTTGGTTGCAGATGCTTTTGAAACGGGGGATTTATAAAGCCTATGTGATGTAATATTGGTACTGATTTTTGGAGTAAACATTCTAGTATTCCAACGCCTAACAGGTCTAAATTTCCCACAATTACTCCTTCAAAAGGGCCTTCCTTTTGCCAAAGAATTTCAATTTCTTTTGAATTTAGATCATTAATTTTTCTACATAGTGATTGGTCCTCAATCTTCTGCACCCCCCCTTTATATGAGCCTTGAAGTATTAATTTACGATGTATTGTTTCTCCGGAAGTTCCAATGCATTTACCAAGTCCTAGGTAGGGAGCATCGCTGCAGATCACTTGAAAATTGTGTCCGAGCTTGTGCAAAGCCCAAACGAATTCGGCCATCGATCGCCCGTATCCACCCAATTCTTGAGGGGGATATATATTTGTGAGCAGTAGAAGCTTCAACTTAAGTTTCTCCATTTGATGCCTAAGAGGCTATTATGGCATTTGCTGAGACGTCTCAATGCGTATTCTTATTGCAATAATCCATCATTGGAACCCGGATGGTGGCGGGCGCCATCAATCCTTGCGAGCTAATCCAGCGCCGAGAGTACAAGCCTTAGAAGAACTTATTATCGCCTTTTCCCGTTTGGGACACCAACAATTTCATTTTCATTACGGCGACAAGGCAGCCTATGCTGCTAATACTTCTATACGCAATTTAATCGACTTACATGTGATTACTGATGGTACTCATCATGTTTTAGACAAGTTAACTCCACCATGCCGCCATCGCGTTAAGCATTTTCCCGCTAAGCCTGTGAATTCTCTTATGCTTGGATTCGAGGTTCACAAGCATCTAGCCAGCCAGCTTGATAATGACTATGACTTATACGCTTATTTTGAAGATGATTTAATCATAAATGATCCATTTTTCTTTAATAAGGTGATGAGTTTTGTTAACCTAATTGGTAATGATTCGGTTTTGTTGCCGCAACGTTATGAAGTTTTGCCGATCCCATCACGGGTAAATAAACTATTTATTGATGGATCATTGCCCGATCATGAGTTGACTGAAATTTTTCCTGTTCCCACTGCACCAATCGAAATTGATACTTGGCCTCTTGGGAAAATTAGTTTTGAATCCCCGCTTAATCCACATTCTGGTTGTTTTGTTCTAACCCATGCTCAGCTTTCGCATTGGGTACAACAAAGCTGGTGGTTAGACTTAGACTGTTCTTTTATTTCACCATTGGAAAGTGCAGCAACATTGGGAATTTTGAAAACCTTTAAATTATTTAAGCCATCATTCGCAATGGCTAGTTTGCTTGAGGTGCAACATTGGGGTACCAATTTCCTTTCAATTCTGGCAAAAGCATCATCTATTAGTCCTATTGCTAATGATTAATATATCAAAAAATAATCTTCAGTTTGTTTGGGGTTGCGATCCATCCTTGCAGCTTGAGTTGGGTTGGATTTTTTCTTTATTAAAGCCTGCTCGGCAGGTTTCCTTGTTTCACAATGAACATTTTAATTCCAACCGGCTACATAATGTGCTTATTGAATCTGGTTTACCGCGTTTACAGCGATCACTATCTTTAGAAATGGTCGCTGAGTTGAAAAACCAGCGCATTCAAAGGTTGCATACGCTTGCGAAAGCGGGAAGCTTCGGGATAATTCACCTCAGCGACGAGGAGGGTTTAGATGGTGATGATTTATATCCTTTGTTACCCGAAGGAACGGTCGTATGGCGCAATTTTGCTTATTCGCGTTTCAAACACTTTAAAGAGTGCAGGATTTTCCCCATTGGTCCTCGATTAGAGTTTATTGACTCTTCCTTGAGCCACCTTTCTGCTGTGCCTGCCTCAAAAAGGTCTTTCCCATGGGGATTTATGGGAACCCTATGGTCTACTGGTTCTCGCTTTTTGGCTACATCTATGTTTCTTCGCTCCCTGCCTCAAGGTTTCTTCCATGGTTCCCGGGGTTTTTCGCAAGGCCTTCCCTTAGCTGTTTATCAGCAACAACTCTTGCGATGTAGTTTTGCCCTTTGCCCGGAGGGCGATCGTCACTTAGACACTTTTCGCTTGTATGAAAGCCTTGAGAGCGGTTGTATACCCTTGCTGGTTGATCAACGGCAGATGGCGAGCTCTATAATCGGGTTTAACTCTCCAATTCCTGTTTTTAGGCAATGGAACGATGCTCTTGATTGGGCTCAATATCTTATTTCTAAGCCGCAATATATGGATAAAATCCAGTCTTCCATCCAGTTTTGGTGGCAACAGAAACGCCTGCACCTCGCCAATACAATGCTCCATACGTTTACAAGAGAAGTTTTCTAAATTATTTTATGCGACTTTTACTTATTCACCAGAATTTTCCAGGTCAATTTCGTCAATTGGCGCCTTATCTCATGCATCACGGGCATGAGCTTGTTTGCATTTGCTCCCATGATCGGGAAGTGAATTTACCTGTAAAAATCCTTCGTTATCAAGCCCCAAAGAAAATTGAAGGATTAAGCCATTTTGGAGCAAGTCTCTGGGTGGAGGCACTGCAAAGAGCTGAGTCTGTTGCCCATATTGTTTCCAGTCTGCTTGCAGAAAGCTGGAAACCAGATTGCGTTCTTGCCCATAGTGGTTGGGGTGAAACTATTGGTCTTGCAGAGATTCTGCCGGGAGTACCACAGGTTATTTGGCCAGAACTTTGGATTTTACCAGAACATGGTGGTTATGGTATTGATCCGCAGAAACCTATTGTTGGCCTTTCCCAGAAGCTTGAGCAATTAGGACGTAATGCATTAACGCGGGTTGCACTAGATCATGCTTATAGTTGGATTCTGCCAACAAGGCATCAAGCCAACAGCTTTCCTTCTAAATATCAGGATTGTCGTTTACATGTGATACATGAGGGTATTGATACTAAAATTGCAAGTCCTAATTCTTTGGTTAGTTATGGAGTGCGTGGTGTTGTTATTGATAGATCTGTACCCACTATAACGTTTGTTAATAGGAACTTAGAGCGTTTACGCGGCTTTGATATGTTTATGAGGGCGATACCGCTTATCCAGCAGTTGCACAAAACTGTCAGGGTTTTAATCGTGGGTGATAATGAACCTGGTTATGCCGGTTTGCCTTTGGGAGGTGGCAATCTCAGGCAGATACTATTAACTGAGCTCCAAAGTCAATTGGATATGGAACGAATTCACTTTTTAGGTAGAATTCCACATAGTCAACTAATCGCACTGTTTCAGGCAAGTTGGGTTCATGTATATCTAAGTTACCCTTTTGTGTTGAGTTGGAGCTTTTTAGAGGCAATGAGCTGCGGCTGCAGCATAGTGGCGAGCAAATGCATGCCAGTAGAAGAAGTGATTGAGGATGGTGTTCAGGGTTTTCTAGTACCTATGGATGATTCAGAAAAACTTGCTCAAAGGGTAGTAGCTTTATTAGAAACACCTGAGTTGCGTAAACGCATAGGCGAAGCCGCCCGCCTAGAGGCCCTTAATTGGGATCAGTCTGTAACATTACCAAAAATAGCTTCAGTAATTCAGGAGGCCTGCAAATCATGAAATTAACAATACTGCAACAGCTAAATAGAATATTCATTTTAAGCCGTTGGCGTCGGTGGTTATTTCCCTTTTTGCTCACAATACCATATATTTCCTCAATAATATGGTTAGTAAGCATGAACTATGTTTGGGTGGCGCAGGTTTTATGTGCACCCTTGATCATGGGTGTGATCCTAGCTGGCGTTACGATTTGGTTGGCGCGCGAAGAGTTTACTCGCTGAACATGATGGGCTACAATCTGATTCTACTGCTTAAGGCAATTGGATTTTCCAAGTAGCGGCTGGAACTCAGCTGATGTTGCAGCATCCGGTGAGAGAGATTTCCTTATAAAGTTTTGGCTCTTAGCCCCTATGGATAAACTCCACCTTCTTTGGAATTCTGGCTTGGGAGACATTACCTGCCAGTTGGTTCGACAACTATCTCCTAGTTTTAGTTTTACAAATGAACAATCTAGCCTGCGCGATCAACTAAACAAAAAAATTAGTGCTGCGGGCTTGGGTCACCCTTTTAGTCATCAATTGTTGTTATCTATCTTTTTGCTTTCACCTCCGGGCTTGCTCAAAGTTGCAAACGCTGAGCAGCAATTACCACCTTGGTTGGCAAGTGCTTATAAAGATTTATATGAAAATATCTCAGTTCCAGTTACACTTGGCGGCTCTTCATTAGATACTTATCAAGCTGAATCAAGTCCCTCCCCGTTGCCCGCACCTGATTTTGGTCAATTTCCCAATTCTCTAGATGAATTGATTGGAAACCGAATTCAGTTGAATCGTTTGCTTGGTTTGTCTAATCTTTATTATATTGATCCTGAAGATCAAGAGATTAAGCATGAACTTACCCATTTGCGTCGTTCCTTGGTCCCATTGATACAATCAGCTCCATCTGATCAATTAGAGCGCATATGGTCAACTGATTTTGGAGATCGATATTGGGCACTGGTAAGATCTGGTGTGCAAAATGAACCATTCGATTCAGAAGATAGATCAATAGTTGAACATGTTACACAACAATTAAATCCAAAGCAAGGCAATGGGTTCAGTATGCCCTCATCAATTAACTTTTTTCTTGTTGCCATGATGTACTACAAGCCTGGTATGATGCGGGTTGATTCGGCCGAGCACAAATTGCCCATCTGGCTTCTAGAGCCTTACAGGCAGGTTTTTGAACAATCTATAACTCCAGTTTAGACAACCCTACTGCTTTGAGAATTCTCTTTTCTCACAATAACTACCCAGCTCAGTTTCGTCGCTTAATACCTGCACTTGTTGAGAGGGGATGCGATGTCGCATTTCTCTGCATCAGCAAAGAATGGCATGCACCATCTATTGCTGGTGTAAGAATCCTACCTTTTCAGCCACACCGTTCTCTTGGTGGCCCAGTAATTCATCCTTATTTAAGACGCTTTGAGGAGGCCGTTTTACAGGGTCAAGCCGCTTATCGGGTTGCAGATGAATTGCAAAAAAGTGGTTGGGTTCCGGACTGTATCATCAATCATGTGGGGTTTGGAAATGGATTGTATTTAAGTGATGTTTTTCCAAATGCCCACCGCATAGGCTTATTCGAATGGTATTATAATTCAGCTAATGCAGATGTAGATTTCTTAAATAAAGGACTAGTGGATAATGATAAAAAGCTCAAATTAAGAACTTGGAATGCCCAAATACTTCTTGAATTGGCTTGTTGCGATGAGGCCTTAACCCCAACCAATTGGCAACGTAATCAGTTTCCTTCTCACCTACGCTCAACGCTTAAGGTGATTCATGAAGGCATTGATGTTGAATTGATGCGAACACTTAGAAAAAAACCTCTACAGCGCTTTTCTTGTTTACCCGATGACCCGAATCTTGAAATTGTTACTTATATAAGCCGTGGGTTTGAGGAATATCGGGGTTTTCCTCAGGCTATGCAAGCTTTGGCTGAACTCCAACGCAGAAGACCCAGCCTGCATGTGTTAATCGTTGGCAATGATGGAGTTGCCTATGGTGCTGCGCGTACTGATGGTCGTAGTTGGGGCAAGTGGGCGCTTGAAGAGGTTCCTCTCGATCCCTCTCGCACCCACTGGTTGGGGATACTTCAAGATGCTGAATACCAGCAGGTTTTAGCTCTTAGCACAGTACATTTGTATCTCACTGTTCCTTTTGTGCTCAGCTGGAGTTTGCTTGAGGCTATGGCTGCAGGTTGTGCAATTGTAGCGAGTAGCACTGAACCAGTATTGGAGGTTATCAAAAGTAAGTTTAGTGGTATATTAGTGGATTTCTTTGATCCGATTGCTCAGGCCGACGCCGTAGAGGAGCTGCTTATCAACCCAGATTATAGACTGCAACTTGCTTCTCAAGCTCAGGCGCAGGCCGAGAAATACTCATCTCGGCTTGGGATTGAATCTTGGCTGTCCCTTATTGGTGTTTGACTCACCACAAAAGTGAGTCTTTAACAAATTTATTGACTAAATCCCTGTTTTGGGTATAAAATCTTGAACGATTGGGATAATTCCCATCTTTTCACCGCCCCCAGTGTGGGTGCGGCTGTTTATTTACCAAACCCACACCAACCCAAAAGCTCTAACAATGACGTCTTCATTCACAACTCTTCGTGGCGACGACCAACAGAATTACATAACCGCAGTTCGGGGTCAGGCTGATTCAATTTTGCTTTACGGAGCCGATGATTTTGTTGGTGGCATTGACGGAAATGACCGTGCAGTTGGCGGTTTAGGCAACGATACGCTACAGATTTTCAGTCAAGAAGATGCACCTGGTTTTGCTTTTTCGTTGAATGGTGCTCAATTATATGGTGATGGTTTTCCGAATTCCTTAGCTGGTGGCTCTGATCTTGTCCCTAGTGGTAATGATTCAATTGATATTTCCCTACCAGGACGGGGCCCTCAAGTATTTCTTG
>Ga0214923_10005594_pt1 | contig 14527 bp, 12 predicted proteins | sample LL1510_MetaG_FD_177993 | JGI IMG/M metagenome (GOLD analysis project Ga0214923, IMG submission 177993) | Freshwater microbial communities from Lake Lanier, Atlanta, Georgia, United States - LL-1510 | ecosystem: Environmental > Aquatic > Freshwater > Lake | place: USA: Georgia | collected... | reverse complement strand
CTACTTGGCACAGATCGCATTCCAATGCCATCGCGAATATTTTTTCCAAAACCAATTTGGACTTCATTCCCAAGTTCACGATCATCAGCTTCAACGCGAATTACGAGTTGAGTATCGCCAAGCCGAACGAAGTCACCCTTGCGGGCGCCATGAATTGCAATATCTTGTTGGCTATCGGAAAGTTCTTGGTTATTCATTCTTAAATCTCCAAGTATCCGAGCAAGCGTGCTTTAGCAATTGCAGACTCTTTTGCTCCTGGTGCATCTAACGGTCCATCCACTAGACCAGCAAAACCAATCAGGATCCGATCTCCGGTGATTGGAACTAAGTTCACAGATACTTCAACTCCGGGCGGAAAATCAACATGCTCTCCCGCACGAATGTCTAAGTGTCTGCCGTATGAATCGCTGCGATTAAATCTAAGTTTTGGATTAGCTTCAAAGAAATGCATATGAGTTGTGACAGAAATTTGGATATCGGATTCATTAATCACAATCATTGACACAATGTTTGGATTAGTTTCCTGAGTAATTGGCGTAAGGCGTGTTACTTTTCCGGGAACATCAACGTCTTTTGATTCAAAATCAACAACAACCAAACGGCGCCCATCAGAGAAAACTGCTTCAACTGCAATACCACTTAATAGCGGTCCAACTCCTGGCAGCAACTCAGCATCATTGACTGCAGTTAAGCCCGCTTGTAGCGCGACAGCGTGACTCGCTCCTTCTCTAGCAGATTCGATAACCGCATGTGAGATCAAGGCAACAGCTTCTGGTTTATTCAGCTTTACGCCGCGCGATCTTCTTGATTGCGCAAGTTGGGCAACGTTAAAGATCAACAGTCGATCGAGTTCCGAAGGCGTTAATTCCACGGCTTAAACCTATCTCGACCCATTACTAACGGGTTGTTACCTATTAGCCAAATACTCGAACGCCACCAAGCCAGGTGCCAACCACTTTTGCCCGGCGGACTTGCATTGGCTCTAGAGCATGAATGTCAGAGTTAAGTACCGCAATGTCGGCTCGCTTGCCAATGGACAAATCTCCCCAGAGATGTGACTCATTAGCTTGCACGGCTGAGCCCATTGTGTAGGCAGTCAATGCTTCATCCAAAGTTAGGCGCTCTTTTGGCACCCAACCCTCTGGTGGAAATTCTTCATCAGTTTGCCTTGTTATTGCGACGCCGATTCCCTCCATTGGTATGGGCGAAGTTACTGGCCAGTCTGATCCAAATGAAATCTTGGTTCCACTACGAAGCAGCGTAGCCATTGGATATTGTCGATCAGCTCGCTCTTGGCCAAGTCGAGGAACTGTGAGTACAACTTGCTCGTTTGCCAGTTGAGCCCACAATGGTTCAAAGTTTGCGATCACATCTAATTCTTTAAATCTTGGCAAGTCAGCTGGATCAATTAATTGCGAATGTGCGATTACTGGATTAATTAGATTGCCATGCACTTTGCGGGCGTTTTCAAATGCATCCAGGGCATTTCTGATACCAGCATCACCAATTGCATGGATGTGTGCTTGGAATCCACTTTTGACTACTTCAGCTACAGCTTCGATGAGCTCTTCTCGTCGCCAGTTTGGGATACCTTTGCTTGGGCAGTCGCAGTAATCTTCAAGCACTGCTGCCGTGCCACCCTCGAGAATTCCATCTGCGAAGAACTTAACGGTGTTTCCAGTAATCCATTCCGGCGCTTCTTTGGCCACAAGATCACGTCGAGCTAAATTACTTTCAAGTTTTGTCCGCCAAACACCTTCAGGTTCAGCTAACCAAGCTAAGTTCACGCGGAACTTAAGAGCTCCAGAGCGAGCACCTTGCAACCAAGTTTCTAATGTGTCATCTTCAACCCAGGCATCCTGAGCCCAAGTAACTCCACAGGCTGAATATGCATCCGACGCTGCACGAACAACTTTGTCTCGCTGCTTTTCGTCAAGTTTCGGTAACAGTTTATAAACCATGTTCCAAGCGCCCCATTCGCGCAAGGTTCCAAGTACTGTTCCATCGGGGCGCTTAACTATTTCACCATCAAGTGGTTGTGGAGTTTCCGGCGTAATTCCTGCGAGTTCTAGAGCTTTGGTATTCACCCAAGCAGTGTGGTAATCCATAGCACGAAGCACAACGGGACGATCTGGAACAATTTCGTCTAACCACTTTGCATCAAATTCACCACGTGGCGCCAGGCTCGGATCGTAACCTTCACCGCGGACCCAAGGTGCATCAGGATTTTCATCTGCCCAAGTTTTAATTGCTTCGAGTAGTTGTTCAAGCTTTTCTGGCCCGCGAACTGGTGCGAAAAGCGTCTCAGTGCCACCGAAAACTGGGTGGGCATGGCCATCACCAAAACCTGGCAACAAAGTTGCACCTTTTAGGTCAATTGTTTCGTCAGCCGTTAGTGCAAGCGCGTCTGCGCCATGGGCAACGATGACACCATCAGTTGCTGCAATCGCATCCGATGACTCATTTTCATTGATCCATACTTTGCCGTTGTGCCAAACGGTTGTAGCCATTACTTGCCCCTATGCATAAATAAATTTTTACTCACGGAATATTGCTACCAATACTTTTGCAGACTTTTTTAATTCTGGTGTGAAAATTTTGATTTAAAGTTGAGATAGGCCGTATGCAACTGCATATCTATGCCCAAGTTTCCCGGCAACATTGCCTCGACCAATGCCATTGATTCCAGGGACCTGACTCAAAATCGGAACTAATTCATCATCAGCAGCAGGACCACCCACAACAACCACGTTTAAGCCTGAATTGGTAGTGGCATTATCAGGCATACTGCTAATAAGTCGGGCAACATTTTTGCCAATGGCAGCCTGCTTTAATGCTTGGCGCATTATTCGCCATTCAGCTGGCTGAAGGTTTTGACCGAAAGTCAGATAACCGGCTGGGCCAGGGGCAATCAGAGAACCCATCGCTGAAGCGGGGTATGGCTTAGATTCATCTGTGAAAGCCTTGCCGCCATCTTCGGCCAGCAACACATGTGGTGATTCCAGCCGTTGAGCCGGGCCGCGCTTAATCCAATCTGCAGCACCGCGAGAAGTATTCAACGCGAAGGCAACTGCAGCAGTTAACAATTCACCAGCGCCAGCTGCTGACAATTCCGCTGTGCCAATCAAGTCAATAGTGCCACCACCGATATCTAAAACTGCTGCATCTAACGCCACGCCCGGTGTACTACGAGCACCCAACGTAGCCGCATGTGCTTCAGACTTCGCCACGACAACTGGCACTCCGAATATTGCTGACAAATCTTCTAGAGCTTCAGTGCTAGTTGCCGCTAGTTGGGATATGGCTAAGTCTCGGGTATGGCCGACTTGCCTTAAGCCGCGTTCTGCCAAAACTTTTGTGATATCAAATGCCCAAACGTCAGAAGTTGAAACTGCATCAGGAATAGCCAAGTTTGAAACTTCGCCTATTCTGGAGGATGAAATTTTAGCTACGGCTTCAAATAGATCTTGCGTCGTTCCATCCTTCCAAGTGACGTAGCCATTTTGGATTTCAGAGTTGCTTACGGAGTCTGCAAATAGACCAATTAAGACTGTGCGATCATTTCGAACCCATCGAACTATTTCTGAAAGCGGACCCGCTTCATCGTCTGTAAGTTCTAGTGCAGATCGTAACGCCCAAATATCAGTGGCTGCTTGTACCGACGAGCTTTGTGGTCTAACTTCTAAAAAGAGTTTTTGAGCGACAAGGGCTGAGTCGGTGTCAGCGCCATCAACCACCGGCACATTTCTGCCAACACGCTTAGCGATCAGTACGGCTTCATCGTCTGCAACGACAATGCCTACGACATTTACTCCCTGTGTAATTGCCTGGTTAATTCTCTGAGCTGCAACTTCGTAGCCCGTACCCTTTGGCACGATTACGATTGCTGCATCGACAGAGATTCTGTCATCAGTTATCAACCAAGGGCGTCCAACAGCCCAACTATCGCCAACGACGCTTTGATGTGCAGTCTTAACAATTTGTAACTTTCCGGTATTTGGTAGTGGTTCATGGATTGTCGAAGTTGAAGTTTCGACAGGATTCCAAGGCGCAACCGTAACTTGATTAGCAGTTAGGTTGTGTTCACGCTCGATAGTTTTCAACAGAGAAAGTGCGGCTTTTACTGAAGCTTCTGACCCTTTGATACCGCGCGTTGGTCGACGATCCCAAGCAACTGGATCGACCCCGTTTGAAATAACAATTTCTGTCGTCGAGTTGCCAATGTCTATCCCAGCGACAAGTTTCATAACGACTATTTTGCGGTAAGTCCGCGGCGAGCGTAGATATCTGCAGCTTGGCGAAATAGCTCAGAGTTCTTTGCCGCACCAATTGCCATTAATTCATCTGCAATTTTGGTCAAATCCTGCGAAGTTGATCTTCCTGGACGCAGTGCATCGTAGTAGCGCAAAACTGACGCATCGGGCAAAGCGGTCAATTCTGCAGCCCGCAAAAAATTCTCAGCAAGTTGCGGGTTGCCATTCTCGCGGGCAACGTCAGCTTGATGTGCCAAAGTACTCGGATGAATTCGGACATCATCAAGTGTGATGTCTCCTCGTCGAATCGATTCCACAGTTACTTCAGAAACATTCTTACCTGAAAAACCTTTTTGATCTCTCATGTTTATCCAAGCTCCATTAGTTCTGGGTTATCGGCTGTTATGCAATTACGTTCAATCGCGACAAGTGAAACGACCTTAGTGTGGTAGCGAGCCTCAATAGCTTCATCTGAGTAAGGGTTGCGAACTGGTTCTGGTGTTGCACCTTTCGCATGACGCCCAGCATTGATACCCATCATCCGATAAAGCTCGCGCGTGATAGTTGGTGCAACGGAATACAGTTCTAGATTCGCTAGCGGGGCTAGGTCACGACGATGGATTAATGCGGTGCCCTTAGCCTGTAAGCCGACACTTATCCCTGATCCAGAAAGTCTGGCAGCCGTTAAGCCAATCATTCCTAAGTCAAGGGAATCGTTGATTCGAACAATTCGACCTACACAACCTTCTTCCTCCAAGCCAGCGAGGATTTCTTTGATTGCTTCGGCAACACTTAGCCCAGAAAGTGTTAACCAAATATCCTTACCTGTCGCAGGTGAAACTCCTATAACTACATCGCGCGGGTCATAACTAATTTCAGCAGTTCCGGTAGCAACTATATTTTTACTCTCAAAACTTTGTTGCTCTACCAGCAAGTCAGCGACCGAACGTTGTTGTCTAATGGTGTCGATCTGTTCCTGGCGAGCTGGCGTTGGTTGGTATCCCGTACCTGGACCTGAATATTCATTTGGATCGGTTACTAGAGATAGCACGTTCATTTCTTCATCAAAAATTGCTGAAGTTTGTAAGTAGTCTCCGGCAACTCTGGCTTTTAACATATCTAAGCAACGCTGTGCTTCTAGATCGAAACCATTTTCAGCTAGCGCAGCAATAACATCAAGCATCGTGACATTTGTTTCCATGATGGTTCGTGCGGCCGTTAAGGGAAGCATTAAATCTCCAGAAGAAATATCTTTGGAGCCTGCCGCATCGATAGCTTGTTCTGCCCACTCTGGTGAGAAGTCTCCAAGTCCAAGCCAGGAATAGACAGCAGTAACCGCCTCGGTTGCTCGCCTCCGGAGTCTTTCAACTTCCACTTCATCAGCAGTGCGAAGTCCGCCATCAACTCCCCAGTCACGCTGCATAGCCAAGAAGTCATCTATGTCTTCGGAATTCCATTGGCTTGGCCCAAACATATTGTCGTAGCGCTGGATGGAACCAAAGCCACTATTAATAAAGTCAGAGCCGCCAATGAAAATTGGATGCGTACGTGATGTACGACGTACATCCGATTCACTCATTAGCGCGTCGTTACCTGTGCAGGCTTCGAGGTTACGCAACATGACCATTACGTTCTCCGCCATCAGCGAGCGAACGCCACCAGGAACGGCGCCAGCTACCGCAGCAGAATCAATGCCGCCGTTCTGCACACCTTGAGCGCCGATTGCTCGAGCCAGTGCAACACAGCGAGCCTCCAGATAAAACATGCTGCACTTTTCCGCGCCACCCATGAGTGCTTCAGAGCCGCCGCCGGACGTAACGCGCATCTTTATTCCGCGACTTGCGTAAGCACTAGTCAAGAAAGCTTTTGACCATGGAGTGTCATCGCCATCAATAAAGATTTGCTCTGTTCCATACAAAGAAACAGTTTCGGCATAGGAAACCAATCCACGCATACCTAGGGCAAGTTCAGCTGATTCCTCAACTGAGCATTGAACCAAAACTCCTGGCGATCCAACAGCAGCACCAATTGAAACAGCAACTGCATTAGAAGGTGCATCAGCAGCTACGGGGACGGTTGTTTCTAATTCGCGGAAACCAAATGCCGCAGCTGTTGCAGCATCCGCAGCAAGTAAGAGCGGATCATCTGATCTATTTGTGACATGAGCTTGATTGCTTGGGGTTCGTCGAGCCCGCATTTTTGTCATCGCGATCACAAGTTCCGCTGCATTTAACAATGAAAGAACAGCTGCCAATTTCGCAGGTGTCATGCCGGCGGAAAGTCGCACAATATCTGCACGCGAATGATTTGGATCTACAAGTCTTCGAGCAAAGTCAATGTCTGCAATGGCCATTGCCTCTTGCGCAACGCTGAGATCTAAACCATGACGAGCAATAAATTCATCTATTGAGTCAAAATCGGTTTCGCTTCGGCCATCCATTTCAACAATTCGGTTATCCCGAATAGTTAATGAGGGTTTTGGATCGTTTAATCCGTTAAATGCAACTAAGCCAAGTTCTGGTGCCGGCGTAGCGAAGCCATCTAAATTGACCCGCTGTTCATTCATGAACCGAAAGCGGCCAATCGGTTCTTTGTTTGTCATGCGTTACAAGCTCGCTTAAAGATTTCAATTCCAGCTTCAGCACAAATCTGGTCCTCTTCCCAAGAGCCACCACTTACACCAATTGCTCCGACTACTCGATCGCCATCCCAGCACGGAATGCCACCAGCAAACGCGATGTAACGACCATTACCGTTTGCATTCATGCCTGGCAGGTCACCATCAGGGGCAATTCGCGCGCGAAGGTCACCAGTATCAATTCGATTCGTTACTGATGTATATGCCTTGTCTACTGCAAGATTTGGGCCGGCTAATTCTGCACCGTCCATTCGCTGGAAGCTAAGTAGGTTCGCGCCAGCATCAAGTACGGCAATCGACATTGGTGCATTGATTTCTTTGGCCTTTGCTTTTGCCGCATTGGTCATTTCGATAGCAAGGGCTAAATCGATTTCCATACGCTCAACTCTTGGCATTACTTGCCCTTCTGATATTCGTGCCATTGCGCTGCTCGCGCTCGCATTTTTTGATGCATACCCTGCATGACGTTCACATTACCCAGATAATCTTTAGCGACTTTAGCCACCATGGTGTAGTTGGTATCAACAACATTTGCCACTGGGGTGAGCGCAGTTTGGGAAACAAACTGGTAGCTATCCAGTGTTGATTGGCCAGTTAAGTCGCTGACCCAATGCACCATTTCTGAGTGCGCAATTCGGAATGCATCTTCGAGTGGCTTTGTGGAACCAGTCGTCATGATGTGATCATCAGATTCGATCCGTGGCCAAGGTGTAGGTGACCCTTTTATAAGGTCCAAAATCAATACGGTGTCCATTGCGGTTTCAACAGCAACACCACAAGTTTCACCTTCACCTTGTCTAGCGTGGCCGTCACCGAAGGAAAACAGTGCACCTTCGACATTTACGCCAAGGTAACAAGTAACACCAGCTCGCATTTCCGGCGTATCCATATTTCCGCCCCAGTTACCGGGAGTAAGCGAGGACCTAACTTCACCTAGTGCCGGAGCAACACCAACCGTTCCATGCATTGGGTCGAGTGGAAGGGCTGCAGTGAACTTTGTGTCAGCGGCGGCATAACGAACTAGTCGATCTTGTAAATCCAATTCATAGATCCAAGTGCGCTCAAGTAATGCTGGCTGCAAAGTAGCGGTTGTTGGAGTTGATGTAAGTGCGCCAAAGAATGGCACTGTGGTACTTACGCCCCATGCTTCTCGAGGCTCAATCGACACAAAGTGAACGGCAAGAGTGTCGCCAGGCTCCGCGCCTTCTACATAAAACGGTCCAGTCTGGGGATTTAAGAATCTTGGATCGCAAACCTGTGTTGACATGTCGCTTGCAGATTTAACTCGTCCGCCAAAGCAATCAAAAGACCAAGAATCAATAATGGTTCCGGGCTTAACGCTGATTACTGGTTCGCGTCCACCGAAAGTAAAGGTGTGTGTGGCTGGATCGGCGTCCTCATCCGGAGCCCAATTACAAACTTCAATGTCAGTTGCCATGTCCTTATTCTTGTGGATTTAAGAGTTAAGCACCAAGCAATTGCTGAAAAGTTTTGGACAAAATAAAAACTGGGTGCCAGCAATGCTGACACCCAGTTTTTGGTGAACACTATGCGCGTTCGTGAGCTTCTTCCATAGTCGTACGACCGATTTCTTCGTAGATTTCTGGATGCTTTGACTTAACCCATAGGGCGTAAAGCAAACCGAAGATCAAGGTTCCTGCAATTTCATATGGCAAGTACTTGACCATCAACGAGTTTGACTGGTAGCCAGCTGCGAAGCCAGAACCAACTGCCTGGAATAGAAGTACTAGCACATAGATCATTCCTGCTGCACCGACTAGTGGAGCAACCAAGGTTGTCAATACATTTCCCTTGTGCTTCTTCTTACCCCAGAAGTATCCGATAACTGCGAATGAGCAGATTACCTGAACTACCAAGATAAACGCAGTACCAACAAGCGATGGGACCGTGTAAATAACACCGTATGGCAGCAACGCTGGGTCTGATGTTGCGCCAGCCACTGATGGATCCGATGTCCAAGCAGTTGAGAAAGTTGCAAACAAAAGAACCATAATGATGTTAAGCACTGTCACAACAGTTGAAGCAACTGCAGGTGACTGGTGCGTAGGATGCGTGCTTGATAGGCGGTTACGCATTCCAGCAAATGGAAGTTCGCGTCCAAGTGCATATAAATATCGTGATGCTGCGTTATGGAATGCCATGGCACAAGCAAATGAACCAATTACCAAAAGCACTCGATAAATACTTTCTGCAAGCGAACCTAGGTTTGCGGCAACTGGGATTAACCAAAGGTCAACTGGGTTACCAGTAGATCCGGAAGCAACTTCGACAGAAGTCTTGGCACCGTTTGCGACAACAGCCATCCAGGAAACGAGTGTGTAGAAAACACCAAGTCCGATAACAGCGATCATGGTTGCGCGAGGAACAACATGCTTTGGATCCTTAGATTCTTCACCGTATGCAGCAGTGGTTTCAAAGCCGATCCAAGACCAGAAAGCAAAGAAGATACCAAGTGCTGCGGTACCAGCTGCAACGGCCGAACCAAATGCTCCAGCTTCAAGGTTTCTAAATGCAGCCATTGGGGCAATAGTGTCAGAAACCATAAAGCCGTCAGGTCCACCCTTGACAGCAACGCTGATTCCGAAAGCTGCAAGAAGTAAGACTTCACAAACAAGTGTGACTCCAAGAACTGCCGCTGCAACGGTGATATCAAAGTAAGTCAAAACCCAAATTAGGATCATGCCGCCAATTGCAAGTATCAACCAATTGATGCTAATGCCAGCCATTGAACTCAAGGTGTTTGAAGCAAAGAATGCGAAACCACCAATTAACGTACCTTCGAAAAGAATGTACGAAATGGTGGCAAGTAGACCTGCCGCCATACCCCAAACCTGACCTAGGCCATGAGAAATGAATCCGTAAAAGGCGCCTGCAGTTGTAACAAACTTTGCCATGGCAGAGAACCCGATTGCGAAAATTGTTAGAACGACTGTTGCAAATAGGAAACCAGCAGGTGCTCCGATTCCGTTACCCCAACCAACACCAACAGGCATGTTGAAGCTCATTGCAGTGATCGGAGCAGCATTTGCTACTGCCATAAACAAAACAGCAGTTAATCCAATCGCACCTTTGCGAAGTCCTTTTTGGCTCTCGTTATTTGTCGACATGCATTCGACCCTTTCGTTTTCACGCCGGGAAGTTCCCAACGTTGCTCACTAACCGGTGACCTGAGTCACAGGGATGACACGACTTTGCCAGAAACCACAGGTCAAAACAATGGATTTGGAAGAGTTTCCTGCATTATTTTGGTCAACAAAATTTATTTTTTGGTCTAAAAATGTTTATTGAAACGGTCAAAATGGACATATAAGTCGGTGTTTACCCGTATTTAATGGGTTTTACCTGTTAAACCAAAATTCAACCAAAAGTTGCTAAAAGGTATGGTCATTTGGTCTAATTTTATGTAATCATTTTATTAGGTGGTCTGTAAACGCAGATGCCAGGAGATAGCGAAAGGTTTCGGGATGACCCAAGAAAATGTTGCTGCACCCGAATTCGATTACGGACTTTTTTCATATGACTCCAAAGAGCAAATGCTTGATAAGTCCAAAGAGTTTTGGAACCCAGGTAAAACTCAATTTTGGATTGACTCTGGAGTACCGCTAGTAATTGATCGGCGCGAAGAGTATTTCATCTATGACATGTCAGGTAAGCGCCTGATTGACGCTCACCTAAATGGCGGAACCTACAACTTAGGTCACCGAAATCCAGAAGTTGTCCAAGCCGTAACAATGGCAATGCAGCATTTTGATATTGGCAACCACCACTTCCCATCTCTTGCCCGAACTGCGCTGGCTGAAGCTTTAATCAAAACTGCACCAGCTGGATTAAGCAAAGTTATTTATGGCTCTGGCGGCGGCGAAGCAATTGACATTGCGCTAAAGACAGCACGCCACGCAACACAGAAGCGAAAAATTGTTTCAATTGTTAAGGCTTATCACGGCCATACTGGATTAGCAGTAGGTACCGGCGACGATCGATTCTCCAAGCTATTTCTTTCAGATCGTCCCGAAGAATTTCCGCATGTGCCATTTAATGATCTAGCGGCAATGGAAGATGCATTGCGGGGACGCGATGTAGCAGCAGTAATCATGGAAACAATCCCAGCCACTTATGGCTTCCCACTGCCAAACCCAGGATACTTAGAAGCAGTAAAACTCCTTTGCGAAAAGTACGATGCGCTATACATTGCCGATGAAGTTCAAACCGGTTTAATGCGAACTGGCGAACTTTGGGGAATTACTAAGCACGGCATTTCACCAGACATCCTTGTCACAGGTAAGGGCATCTCGGGTGGACTGTATCCAATCGCGGCTGTTCTTGCTACTGAAAAAGCAGCCGGTTGGTTAAACGAAGATGGCTTCGGACACATCTCAACTTTCGGTGGCGCCGAACTTGGGTGTATTGCAGCACTCAAGACTTTAGAAATTTGCTCCCGCGAGGAAACTCGATCAATGGTTCATTACATTGCCGACTATGTTGGAAAGCGGCTTGCAGAAGTTCAGGCAACATACCCAGATTGGTTTGTTGGAATTCGTCAAAATGGCGTAATTCTTGGCTTGGAATTTGCTCACCCACAAGGTGCCAAGTATGTAATGCGTCATCTTTACGAAAATGGGGTCTGGGCAATTTTCTCGACACTTGATCCGCGAGTACTTCAATATAAGCCAGGAATTCTGCTAAAGCCAGAAGTGGCCGAAGAAATGCTGGATCGCACTGAACTCGCAATTGGCAAAGCATATGCCGAAATCCGTAACGAACGGAGATCAGCATGAGCGAAATGACTTTTGAGCCGTTAATGGTTGAACCAGCTGGCGTTCCACGCGGTCGCGCAATGGTGGAACGTGCTGATTGGGCTGCCCGGGCCTACGCCAAATACGACATCGAAACGGTAAATCGAATTGTTGATGCTGCAGCATCAGCGTTGGCAGCGCGGGCTCAAGAATTCGCGCGCGATGCAGTCGCTGAAACTGGCTTTGGTGTCGTCGAACATAAAGTACTAAAAAATATTGCTTGCTCGACGGGAATCGTAGAAACCTATCGTGGCCAAGATTATGTTTCTCCGGAAATTGATGACGTAAACAAGATTGTTGCTATCCCACGTCCAGCTGGTGTGGTTCTGGCATTAACTCCATCCACTAATCCAGTTGCTACCGTCTCGTTCAAAATCATTTTGGCTTTGATGACTCGAAATGCAATCATCGTAAGTCCGCATCCAATGGCAAAGAAAGTTTGTGTTGCGGCAGCCAAGGTAATGGCAGATGCTGCAGTTGCAGCTGGTGCACCAGATGGAATTATTCAAATAGTGAAAGATCCTTCTATCCCATTAATCAATGCTCTGATGACCGATGAACGCACAGATGTAATCGTTGCTACTGGTGGCAGCCCAGTAGTGCGGTCTGCATATCGCAGTGGAAATCCAGCAATTGGTGTTGGACCAGGAAACGTTCCGGTACTAGTTGATGCAACAGCTGATATCCAAAAAACTGCCGCCCGAATCATTGAAAGTAAGGCTTTCGATAATTCAATTCTTTGCACAAACGAAAGCGTTGTAATTGCCGAAGAAGCAATTGCCGATAAATTGCTCTCAGCTTTTGCTCGTGAAGGCGGCTATGTCCTAAAGGACGAAGAACGTGATGCAATTCGCAACACAGTATTTCCAGAAGGACACTTCAATATCAAAATGGTGGGCAAAGATGCCGTTTGGATTGCAGAACAAGCAGGCATTAAAGTTCCAGCCAAAACTAGAGTTTTAGTCGCGCCATTTGATTTAGTTGTTCCGGAAGAACCGTTAGCACACGAAAAATTGTGTCCAGTTTTGGGCTTTGTCCGAGTGCCAACTGCAGAGCGCGGGATTGACAAAGCTCGCGCAGTTTTACGAATCACTGGCGCTGGACATTCTGCAGCAATCCATAGCGCTAATCCAGATTTGATTATGAAGTTTAGTGCTGCAGTTCCTGTACTTCGAGTGTCAGTAAATGTTGGCAACAGTCTTGGCGCCTCGGGAATCCAAACTAACTTGCCACCGACCATGACAATAGGTACTGGATTTGCTGGCCGCTCGTCAGTTGGCGAGAATCTGCAGCCAAAGCACCTTATTAATTACACACGTTTGGCATATAACGCAGACGTGCGCGAAGTAATGCCGTCATTTGCGGGATTAAATCCCTGGACAAGTCCAACTGGACCGGTACCTGCATATCCACTGGCATCTAATGATCGCCATAACGTTCATGCACCAGCTCCAATTCATCGCGAACCAATTTCCCAAGACGTTGCTGAGTTAAGAGACGAAATCCGCAAGTTGATCGTCGAAGAACTTCATGCATTGATCAAGAACTAATCAGAGAAGAGATACAAATGGCAGAGCTACGGTCGTTCATCTACATCGACCAAATGCAACCTCAAACCATGTGCTACCTAGGTTCATGGGTTAAGGGTGCTTTGCCACGAGCAAACATGGCTGCTCAAGTAATTGAAGTAGCACCTGGTTTAGACATCGAGGCCCTGACTGACGTTGCGCTCAAGCATGCAAACGTCCAAGCCGGAATTTTGTTCGTAGAACGAACCTTTGGTTACTTGGAAATCCATGGTCCAACTGAAGAAGTTAGAGCAGCTGGCCAAGCAGTTTTGGCAGCACTTGGTACTTCAGAGTCAGAAGCAACCAAGCCGAAGATCCTAGCTTCTCGAGTAGTTCCTTCAGTTGACCAGCAACATGCCTTCCTTATTAATAGGAACAAAGTTGGTTCGATGATTTTGCCTGGTGAATCGTTGTACATTTTGGAAGTTCAGCCAGCGTCCTACGCGATCTTGGCAACTAATGAAGCAGAAAAGGCAACTGACATCAAAGTTGTTGACTATCGAATGATTGGTGCTACTGGTCGGGTTTATTTGTCTGGCAAAGAAGCCAATATTCGTGCTGCAGCTGAAGTTGCCGAAAGAGTTTTGAGTGAGCGCTGATGTCTACAGACAATGAATTACTTCGCTCGCTCGTGCGGGAAGCATTACGCGATGCCCTAGGCGGGGCAAGCGGGGCATCGGAAATTACTAAAGCTTTATCCGGAAACTCTGCGCCTGCCCAGAAACCTGCGCAGGTTGTCGAAATGGTCTCCTTAACGAGTGATGCCCAAGTGCAATCATTCGTACACCGAATTCTTGATTTAGCGGAAGATGGAAAAACGTTAAGCGCATTGCGCCAAGGTGAATTAGTTTTTCAGTTAACTGAACAATCTAAAGCGAGTGCCGCTGAAAGCTCTGGAACTACTCGCGTTGAAAAAGGTGCCGTTACCGAATCAACAATCAGAAAAGCTGCCGAATCCGGATCAACTTTGATCGTGGGTCGCAAAGTTGTCGTTACTTCCTTAGCGCGCGATAAAGCGCGTGACTTAGGAGTAACGATCATTAGAGAAAGTCAACAAGATAATCAGAAGGGATCGGTGATGCGCTGATGTTAAAAGCGCGAGTCATCGGCAATGTATGGGCGACCCGTCGTCTAACCGAGATTCCCAATGGGGCCTTTCTCGAAGTCGAAGTTGAAGGTGGCGCACACTTGGTTGCTTTCGACGTCTTGGGTTCCGGAATTGGGGAAAGCGTTTTGGTTTCAACTGGCTCGGTA
>Ga0214923_10005593_pt1 | contig 14529 bp, 10 predicted proteins | sample LL1510_MetaG_FD_177993 | JGI IMG/M metagenome (GOLD analysis project Ga0214923, IMG submission 177993) | Freshwater microbial communities from Lake Lanier, Atlanta, Georgia, United States - LL-1510 | ecosystem: Environmental > Aquatic > Freshwater > Lake | place: USA: Georgia | collected... | reverse complement strand
TAATGATACATTATTCCAATACGCATTACGATACGAAAGCGCTGGTCTTGAAACAATGGGTGTGGAAATCGACAGTGTAAACAATGTTTATATACATGGTCTTTATCAAACACAAGGTACTTTTTACGCTACAAATGGCAGCTCTGTTGTTGTTACTGGTACTGGTACAGCCGGAACAGCCTTTATATCTAAATATGATAATACAGGTGCATTTCAATATAATTTACGTATAGATGGAGATGCGTATGATAGACTTAAAAAAATAACCACAGATAGTAGTAATTATTTGTATGTATGCGGTTATGGTGCAGCTGGAAGTGGTACAACAAAGTTTTATGCTACAAATGGAAGTACAGTTGTAGCCACAATGGGTAATTTAGGTAGTCATGTATCCTGGTTTGCAGAATATGATCCAAATGGCACATTATTAATGACATTAAAAGCAGATGGTGTTAATAGCGATATATTTAATACACTTGCGATAAATCGTACAATAACAACGTCTGATATTTATTTAGCTGGTTATACTACATCAACACAATGTAATTTTTATGCTACAAATGGAAGTACAATAGTTGGAACGATTGGAGCCTTTAACGCCTCTAGTCAAACAGGTATGATTGCTAGATATGATACAAATGGAACATTTAAATATGCTATTCGAATGGGTACTGTAGGTAGTAATACACTAATTAATAATATAGCACTTGATCCGTCTGGATATTTATATGCGGCTGGTTGGTCGAGTGGTGTAGTAGGTGTGTATAATACAAATGGAACATTGGCCGCTACAATAGGCAATGCTGGAAGTATTGATGGTTTTGTTGTAGCATTTGATTCAAATGGGAATTATACTAATTATATACGTGTAGGCGGAGTGGGTAATGAGTATGTTAATACAGTAACTACAGATGCCTATGGTTATTTATATTTTGGTGGTTATACAACATCTACTCAGGCGAATATATATGATTCAACTGGTTCAATTGTAACGTCTTTTACAAGCGCAAATACAAATAATTGTGGATTTGCAGTGTCATATCTAAGTAATTTTTCATATTATTCTCATCATACAATAGATGGTACTGGTAGTGAAGAAGTATCAGATATTACAATTAGTTCTGATGGATATGCATATGTATCAGGTAGAAGTACATCATCTGTGACACAATTTTATTCTGGTAATAGTGGTAATGTATTCCAAACAATTGGAAATACGTTAGGAGCAAGCTGGGTATATAATTATAATAATCTTACATCACCATTATATGTAGATGGTTCATCTGCGATTAATAGTCAGTTTGCGAAATTAGATTCTAATAATAATATATATGCATATAGCGAATTAAATGCTGGAACTAGTGGTAATATAATGGATAATTCAAATCAAAATATAGTATCACAGATTAAAGCAGCAACATCAACGAATCAAGTTGGATATTTAATAAAATATAATAAAAACAACCCAACATTACAACAATTATGCGCATCATCTGTAGGTGTAGGAACAACGAATCCTACCGCATCATTAGATGTGAGAGGCAGAATAGTAACAAATAATATGTTAGTATCAGGTGGTAACTTAGGCGTAGGTATGTCCGCATTATCTTATTCATTACAATTAAATGCAGATAGTGCAGCAAAACCAGGTACAAACACATGGACAATAGCATCTGATGAACGTCTTAAAACAAACATTGAATTGGCAAATTTAGATATGTGTTACAATAACATCAAGAGTTTACCATTAAAAAAATATACATGGAGAGATGATATATATACTCGAGACCAGGTACCAGATCGAAGTAAATTAGGTTGGATAGCACAGGATGTAGAATTAGTATTTCCAAAGGCTGTAGAAATAACAGATATGTATGGTTATAATGATTGTAGAACATTGAATAGCGACCAAATAATAGCGTCATTATATGGTGCTGTACAAAAGATGATTAATATGATTGAAACAAATAATTTATCAACAAATTATAATTCAATCGATATTAAACATCCTATTGATACAAATAAAAGATTAGTTCATAGTTTTATTGAAGGTCCTCGTTGTGATTTAATTTATAGAGGTACAGTAAAACTTGTAAATGGACAAGCGAATGTAAACATTGATACAGATTGCGTTGAAGAACAAAATTGTAGAATGACGGAAGGTACATTTGAAGCATTATGTAGAAATCCCGTTAAATATTTACATAATAATGATTCGTTTAGTAGAATACGTGGAATACTACATAAAAATATATTAACTATTATATGCGAAGATACAAACAGCACTGATTCAATTGATTGGATGATAGTTGCCGAAAGAAAAGATTCTTCAATACGTGACTGGAATCGTACAAATGAAAATGGTTACTTACAAACAGAATATCAAGTTTGAATAATTAAAATATAAAATTTATATTTAATTAAATAGCTCACGTTTTAATAAAAATTTACTTGATATATGTAAACTAGCATGTTGCAACTCTCCTATAAAAGATGTCTTCATTTCTTTATCTAATAATTGATAAAATGATAAAGTTGTTAAATTTGGTAGCTCATCCTTATGCTCTTTCAACATGTTTAATAAATTCATAGTCATTACATTACCATCACCTGTAATATATGCATCTTCTGTATCTGTGGATGACCCAATTGAAATCCAATCAAAATAATTTATATGTAATTTATCTAACATTGACCCAGATGAACAATGGTCTGATATTAATACAATTAATGGGCGTTCTATACTATTACTATAAAATACTGCTGAATTAATAATATCTGTCAAGTCATCGTCCAACAAATTACCATCTGGTAATTGATATAATTCATCTTTATCATCAATTTGAGTTTCAATTTGAGTTTCTTCTAAATTATTTTTTATTTCATCTCCATTTGCATCGATTGTTTGATTTCCATGACCATTCATATAAATATATAGAATTGGATTATAATGACGATTCGCTAATGAATCATATACAAAATTATAAATAGTATTTTTAACAGAAGATACAGTTACATTATTTCCAATTAAATGAGTTATTTGAGTAGAAGGAATATTTACTAATTCTGAAAATGTTGTTGAAAATGTGAATGCAGTTTGTTCTGACGTATTAGCACCCCAGTAGTTTTTTGAAATAACAAGTAAATATTTATTAGACATAATATATATCTAACCTATATATTATTTTTAAATAATTAAAAGTGTTTATGTTTATATCTAATAAATATTTTTATTAATTTATATGTAATTTTATATTTTTATTTTATTTGATATTATATTATATTATGACAGAGTTTGAAGGTTGGACAAATATTTTTCGGTCTTCCGTAGTAGAATATATATTAACATGTATTCTTTTATACTTTATATACATTAATGTTACACCTGGTAATTCATACAGCAATTACTTAAAAATAGAAGGAACAAATTACACATATGGATATGTAGTTATAGGTGTTGTATTAGCTGCTCTATTATATCTTGCTACATATATTGCATTTACTTATAATGTTGGTGCTGGACATATGTCACCTTTACTAACTGTCCCAGCGATGTTCTTCCCATTAGGTGTATTATCCGTTTCTATTATTAAAGGTTTATGTTTACTATCCGCTCAAGCATTGGCTGTTATAAGTATGTATCATTTTGTATTTAAAACAGGTGTAAATGTTTAATTAATTTGTTGAATATATTTTATAAAATTTATTTTAAAATATTCAATTGTAAATTTGGTTTTATTTAATTTACATAAATATTTATATCCTTTATTAATATTATTTGTATCTGATAACAATTTATATATTTCATTATTCATTTCAAAATAATTTGCATAATTATTATTATAATAAAGAGGATATTTTTCACCTAATAATTCTACAACTGCAGGATGCTTATTTACAATAATAGGTGTATTTCTAACAATACATTCAATTATTGTATTAACCGCTGACGCATCAACTAAATTAATAAAAATAATATTTTCTGTTAATAAATCATCATACTCATTATTTGATAATTTATCAATTATATCTATACTATTACACATATATTTTGTAAATTCTTGATAATGCTTATACCAATTATTTCTTAATTCTTGACCATTCTGAGAAACATTTTGAGAAACATTTTGAGAAACATTCTGAGAAACATTCTGACAAGAATTTTGCATAAACGATTCATTTGGAGTTTCCATATTAGATAAAAAACCTTGTAATTTAATCGTAAAATCATATGAAGGATAATAATTATTCATATGTGCGCCTTTTAATGCCACTTTTCGAATTGTTTCTGAATTTTTATTACATTTACACAAATATTTACTTAAAATATAATCATGTTTTATAAACTTGAATTGAGATGGAATATTTAAATTATAAAATGAGAAAATATTTCTTAACCATCCTCCAACATGAACTAATTTCTTGTCCTTATTTTCTAGAAATTTTGACCATGTAAATTGAGGTACATTTATATCCGTTGGATGTACTAATTCATAAACTGGCACATTTATTTTTCTAATATTAAATTCTTCTATAAATTTAGATTTTAATGTTTTACTTAAAACAAATATACCTTTGCAATATTCTAAACTTTGAATAAAATCGTTATTATTTAACAAATCATAATTATTATATTCACTAAATGATGTATCAAATGTATGATGAATAAACCCAATCCAATTTTTTTTATAAGGAATAATATCTAATTCTTTATTGATATCTTTATGCCAATGAAATGTTCTATCTAAATATAAATCTAAATATAAATTACTTATATCATTATGTAAATATTTTATACTATCATACACAAACTGCCAACCTGAACGATGGACATTTGAATAATCAATTTGGTCAATGTAGTTAATATTAAATAACCCATATGGATTATTAAAAATTTGTGTAGATTTATTTATCTGTTTTACATTATTATCATGTATAACCCATAACCATTCATCTTTGTAATTGTAATTTAAATCAAACATTTTTAATTCTAAACCATGATTATATATAGATTCAATAGTTCCATTCGTTAAATAATAACTAACAATTTGAACAATTAATTTCTGTAAATTTTTATTTTGAATTAGTCTAAAATCATTTAATCCATTCTCATTTGCAATTTTTTGTAACTTGTTATATAATTGTGTAATTTTTGTATCTAATATATTTACATCTAATGTAAATGTGGGCTTTGAATATGAATTTGGTTCGCATGAAATTAAATTACAAATCGTTTTTATATTTTCAATATTAAAATTATCTCTGTTTATAGAGATTTGTTTATTTACTAATGGGTCATATGAATCAATAATTGACCTAAATTGAGTTATCATAATAAGTTCATCTAATTTAATAGGTATATCACTGTCATTGCATTCTAATTGATAACCATAAATCCAATTGATATCTAATAATAAATTTTTAATTTTACGTGTAGTATATATTGGTAACATTGGCGTTTTTGTATAAAGAGAAAATAATGTTGCATGATATCTCATTGGTATTGTGATATAAAAGTATTGATATAAATTTAAAATTTCAAGTGGAGACATTTCAAATGTTATATTTGTAATATTTTTAAGACTTACTGGGTCATCAATGTATTTTATAATATCATTATGAATTAATATATCATTTTCAAATGAATTCATGTTATTTGTATTAAATGGTAATAATACAATATGATAATCCATATTTAATAAGTATTTTATGAATTTACTAAGAGAACACAATACATTTTGATATTCTTCTTTAAAATGAATATTATAAATATGTCTAGATAATGTGATTGCAATAATTTTTTTATGTGAATTTTTAATATTATTTAAATGATGATGAATATTTGTATGATTTATATCAATTATTTGTGAATCAATAAATGGTTGTGTTATTACTGTATGATTAGATTCTAAAAGATTTAACATAAAAAATGATATATCAGGAATATATAAGATTCTATGTGGGTGAAAGTATCTTTTAAATAATGTAATATCTTGTTGAGTTCTAACAAATATATAATCTATAATATTTAATTTATTTGTGTTAATAAGAATATCTGTATAAGGAATTCCAACAGAGATGGCTAATATTTTATTTGGTTTATTGATAAATTTAGCAATAATTTTATCTAAAAAATAATTATTTAAAACATCACCTCCACCAAGAATAATGATATCAGAGTCTTGGAACTCTTTTGTAATAATTTGATCACAATCGATATAATTAATATTATATTTTTCATAATTTAATAAGAATGTTTTGAATAGGTAGTTGAATGTTAATAAATATTGCTGGTCACCAATATTTGTATGCCCAAAATAACCTATGACATAAATATTTTCTTGATTTAATATAGTTTCCATAGTTTCCATAGTTTCCATAGTATCTATAGTTTCTACTATAGTTTCCATATATACTATAACTAATATAATATTTAAATTAATTTTTTAAACTTTAGTAAAAAAAAATTTAAAAAATTAAAATTAAAATATATATTAGTTATAGTAAAAGTTATTATGAGCGAGTCAATTATTAAAAATTCTGATTCAACTAGATTCTGTGTGTTTCCAATTAAATACCATAATCTATGGGATTTTTATAAGAGGCATATTGCTACATTTTGGACTGTTGAAGAAGTGTTATTAACTGATGATTTAACTGATTGGAATAATAAACTGAATGATAATGAACGTTATTTTATTAAAAATGTACTTGCATTTTTTGCAGCAAGTGATGGTATTGTTAACGAAAATCTCGTTATAAATTTTTATAATGAAGTTCAAATTACGGAAGCAAGACAATTTTATGCTGTGCAAATGATGATTGAAGCATGTCATGGTGAAATGTATAGTTTACTTATTGATACATACATCAATGATACAGCAGAAAAAGAGAAATTGTTTAATGCCGTTGAAACTATACCTGCTGTAAAAAGAAAAGCAGAATGGGCAATGAAATGGATTGAAGAAGGTAGTGCCATTCAACAAATGATTCCTAAAGAACATATGAAATGGTTAAAATTTCTAGAGAACTCTAACAAATATCAGGACCAACAACTTAATGATAAAATAATTGAGGCTTTGCAATTTATTATCCATGAGAGACCTAGCTTTGCACAAAGACTTTTAGCTTTTGTTTGTGTCGAAGGTATCTTCTTTTCTGGCAGTTTTTGTGCCATCTATTGGTTGAAAAATCGAGGTCTTATGCCTGGGCTTGCTACTGCAAATGAATTTATTAGTAGAGATGAAGGACTTCATGCCGAATTTGCTATTGAATTGTACAAAATGCTTGATAATAAACTAGACGAATCTATTGTATTTGATATTTTTAAAGAAGCAGTTGACATTGAGAAAGAATTCATTATGGAATCTTTACCAGTATCTTTATTAGGAATGAATAAAGAACTAATGGGACAATATATTGAATATGTTGCCGATAGATGGCTAGTAATGTTAGAATATAATAAACTTTATAATGTAGAAAATCCATTTGGATTTATGGATATGATATCAATGAATACAAAAGAAAATTTCTTTGAAACACGCGTATCACAATACCAAAAAGCTGGTGTAGGACAAACAGAAATGGATAGAAAAATTGTGTTTGATGACGACGAAGACTTTTAAATTTTACAAATTAAATTTTACAAATTAAGTTTTAAAAATTAAGTTTTATAATAAAAATTTTATTATAAAAATTATTATAAAAATTTTATTATCTCATATTATATTAAGATATGTCTGACCCGCTTTGGACAAAGGATTTTTATATTTTATTTAGATCAGACCGTATTCTAGAATTTTTTCCTATAAAAGAATTTAGTCATGAAGAAAAAGTGAACGCAATAGTGCGTTTATCTTTTTATATTTCATTGATATTATCTGTATATTATTCGAATGCTAAATACTTTTCTATATTTATCTTCTTTTTATTATTTACATTTATAATTTATAGATATAAGCCAGAAGATGTGAAATATGATGACATTAAACCTAAATCTGGTATTCAGCAAGTTAAAAATACAGTTCAACAAAATACTGAACAAAAATTCAAAGAAGAATCTACTTCACCTCATTTAAATAATTTTACACCTTCCCTTGGATTATCAGACAAGATTGAAAAATTAGAAAATGAAACACGCCCTGATGATGCACCATTAGATAAATGTGTAAAACCTACAGTTGATAATCCATTTATGAATGTAACTATGAAAGATTATATGAATTTTAATGAAAAAGGTGATGTAGTTGACAGATTACCAGCGTGTGACCCAGGTAATCCAGAAATAAAAAGAATGATTGATGATTCATTTAATAATAATTTATATAAAGATGTTTCTGATGTTTTTGGAAAAATGAGCTCTCAAAGAAACTATTTTACGATGCCATGGACAACAATCCCAAATAAACAAGATGAATTTGCACGATGGTTATATTTATCACCAAAAACATGTAAAGAAGACCAAGATAACTGTTTAAAATACGAAGATATTCGTTCAAAACGATTTATTATGCCAAATCCAGAACGTAATCCTATTACGAGTAAAAAATTAAGTGAATAAAATATCTTTATCGGTTGTATTTATATTTTTATTTATTCATATAATATATGAATACATGGAATACATAGATAATGTTTATGTAATTAATCTGAAACGTTCAAAAAAACGATTAAGAAAAATAAATAAAAATTTAAAAAAATTAAACATACCTTTTAATAGAATCGAAGCAATTGATGGAAAAGAACTAACAAAAGATGAAATTAGAAATAATTGTACATTATTTTCTCAAATGTTTAGTCCATTAAGTTTAATAGGATGTTTTTTATCTCATAAAAAAGCTTGGAAAACTATGGTTGACAATAATGATAAATATGCTATTATTATGGAAGATGATTGTGAATTAATTGATAGTTTTAAAAATGATTTACAAAAAGTATTAGATGAATTAATACCTCATAATCCGGATTTTATTTATTTAGGACATATATTATTACTTCCACGAATCAATAAATATATTGATACTAGTAACTTTAAATATTCATATTCACCTAAAAGTGAATCTATGGTAGGATTTCACTGTTATATTATTTCTAATCATTGCGCAAAACAATTACTCAAAATTATGGATAAAGTAGATGACCATATTGATGTATCATTCACAAATTATGTAAATGATTTTAATGTATATGCATCTAAAAAAAAAATTGCATATCAATCTGCATCTGCAACACAATCTACTCAAGTTAAATTTAAATTTCCTATTACATTTAATTCCATTTTTGAAAAAGTTTTATCTAATTATAATGTTAGTTATGGTTATTATTTATCAGCACCTGTAATAGACATTTTTTGGCATCCAGTAAATGCATATTTACTTATAGCTTGTTTACTTGCCATTTTTATACCAGATATATACTTGTTTTTAACATTTTTTATAGTAGAAATGATTCTTTTACCAGAAAATATTACAATTATATCATTTTGGTTAATCATTATATATTGTATAATTTATTTACGTACACGTAAATGACAGTATCTATTATATCATTAATTAATTATATAATAGATTAAATTAGTTTTTTATTATATGTACATTTTTTTTTTAAACTATCGTGTCCATATTTATTATTGTATTAGGTGTCAATGGACTATTTAACGTCACAGGAGTTATAGGAGTTATAGGAGTTGTAGGAGTTGTTACTTCAGAAGAAGACGATGGACTTTCACATCTTTTCATATTAAAAGATGTCATATTAGAACTATTTTTATTATCAGATACATCATACCCAGTTGATATTTTAAAATTTCTATTACCTTTTTCTTGATTAATATTATCACGTGAGTGTTCTTGAGTTTCATTTTGAGTTTCATTTTCAGGTTCAGGTTCATTTTCAGGTTCATTTTCATTTTGAGTTTCGTGTTGAGTTTCGTGTTGGACAGATTCAAGATTAATATTGTCTTGGTTAGAATTAGGAATAACTCGACTAAATTTTTTATAAGCGTATTTATATACAATATATGAAATTGTTATCCATAGTAACATTGACAATATAGTAAATGTAGTTGTAATAATTACACCATTACATGTAAATGTTGTATCAATATAATAATTATTAAAATTATTTTTAATGTATACGCAATCTTTACATATATCTATAATAATCGGTGTGCAAATAATCCAAGCGCCTGTTATAATAGTAGTATATACAATCATAATATATAATCCAGTAGTATTGTATCCTGTAGTATTGTATCCTGTAGTACTATATCCTATATTACGAAATGATGGGTTTGTATGATACAAACCACCTATAATACCACCAACAAATGATAAAACGGATACAAACCATATTAACTGATAGCCATAACTTACTATATAAATTTTTGATTCAGGCGCCCATATAATTGCGCCAATAATTACACAAAAATTAATAATAAGATTCGCTGAAATGAATAATTTCATAATACTCATGATTATTTTTATCAATTTAATAAAATGTATAAATTCATTTTTTTATTATGTAATTACGTTAGTCTTATCAATTTAATTTCACATAATTATATAAATAATGAATGGTGTTGAAATAAAGAATTATTTAATGTTGTTTAAAAATGATAACAGTTTAATTCACAAACGTAACAAAAAGAAACTATCCAAAAAACATTTATTTAAAAAATTAAAATTTGAATTAATCAAATATAATAACGATTCAAATATTTTAGAATGTTTAAAAAAATATTTAATAAATGCTCGTAAACAACATGTTCAATCTTGTGGTGTTATTTTAGATACAAATATAATTATTCATGATATAACTTATATTCCACCTACACCATCAAAATATGATATTTTATGTTTAGAAAGTGAATTACAATCTTATAAAACGTCAAGTGACAAAACTTTAGGTGAAAAAACTTTAGGTAACAACCCGTCAGATTTGTATTGGGTTGCCACAAATATTTTAAATACAGGTAATTTTATTATTAATGGAGGCAGTATTGATAAAGTGTTACATATTATAGATAATTCAAAAACATTAGACGAATTTTATCAAAAAATGAATACATTAAATATATACAGTATTACCCAATATCAATTTTCTGAAAAAGAAAAGAATTATGTTCATGACCCATTAGTGATTAATAAATCATTAACAAGTAAAGATATTTTAGCATATGATAAAGAATTGTCTACAGAATTTTATAATAAATTTCAAAATATTAATATCCATGTTGATAAAGTAACAAATAAAATTTTAAAATCTGATATTTTACCTAAAATTTCTTTAATTTGTCCTTTTACAACAAAAGAATTACTATTTCATAACATTCTTACATTTTTACGTTTAGATTATCCTAGACATTTATTAGAGTTAGTGATAATTAATGATACAAAATTAGAAAAGGAACTAAATCTTCCTGAAGATTCAAGAATTAGATTATTAAATATTAATAATACACATAGTGAAGACAGTAATGAAAGATTACCATTTGGTTATAAATTAAATGTCGGTGTAAAACATGCAACAAATGAACTAATTATGCATTTTTTTGATACATCAAATTATAATTTAAATTTAAAACATATCGTATCTCAATTTATTTTAAGTAATAAAAATTGTTTACTATCACGTGATATCGGAATATATCAAAAGGAATTACAAAAGAGTTCACGAATCTTATTACCAGACCTATCAAATTGTATTTATACAAAAGATTTTTGGAGAAAATGTTCATTTGAAGAAATATCACATAAATTTTATATACAATGCGATTTAACACATAAATGGATTATTTCTAGAATAAATGAAATATCATTTATACCATTTTTATATATTTCTTTTAAAATACCGTCATCATCAGATGTTCAAGTTGATTTCTTTATAAAAGAAGAATTAACATTCAATTTATCAAACTTAATTGATAAAAAGATAAAAGAATCATTTGATTTAATTTAAATTAATTTAACTCAACTCTGCGTTTTTTTGATACATCAACTGAATTATTGTTAGGACCATTGTTAGGACCATTATTAGTTGTATTATTGTCAATATTACATGTATCCGATGTAACTTTATTTTGTTGTATCATGTGTCGTAATAATTTAATTGTCATTTTTATATCATATTCAGCTGTATGTTGTAAATTTGTTTCAGATGATTTATTTAATTTAAAGTAATTACATAAATTTACCAAAGAAATACTTTGTTTTTCGGGCAATTTACCAGATAATTTTAAAAATTGAGCTACTGAAATTGTATCAATAGGATTACAGCTAATATAATTAGAATATTCATTTTGTGTCAATAATCCACTTGCAATAATAAATTTTATGTCAAATGAAATATTATGACCAATAGGAATCAAATTATATTGTGTCTTATATTTATTTAAAAAATAAAGTAATAAACGTTTTGCATCTACTAATTCAGTAGAATTATTATGATGTTTTATAATATCAATCTGATTAATTTGAAGCGCTTTTGGATAAATAAAATAACCAAAATTATGTTTTAATGATAAATTTAATGTATCAATTATATCCAACGTTTTATTAAGAACTATAAACGATATAGTTAATAAATTACATCTTTCATCTACTCCAGTTGTTTCACAATCAAAAGCAATGTATTTGGCATTTACATTACTCTTCGAAACAGCATTTTTCGATGTCTTATTCATGTGTCTTTTCGTTGATATATCTTGTTAATTAAATAAATGTTTAAATTTATTCAATTTTAAATTAAAAGAGTTTTCTTGATAAATTTACGATGATAAAATAAAATATATGCATCTTTTGTAACAAGTTGAGAATCTATATTTGTTGATACATATCTTGAAACATTTCCATCATTAAAATTATACCAGTTTCCATCTAAATTTTTACATGCACTCCAATAATGACCACCTCCTATATTACCATTATGGTAATTAATAGCATATAAATCATAGATATAATTATTAACATCATTTTTATCTTTTGTTATATACGATGTTAAATTAAGATCTTTTAACGGAAATGTTATTAAATTTGTATTTTTACTTATATTATTATATGATTCTTGTTTAAATCTTTTCAGATTAATAATTAAATAATTAGGAATCGTCCAAAGAGAAGATGATTTTTTACATCCATTCTTCTTACATTTTTCACATTTCCATGATTCTATAATATGTTCATTTTTAAAATAATTATCTAAACATTCTTTTAAAGATGCACTTGAATTAGATAAACTTAAACTAATATTGTTATATGGTTCAAATATATCTTCTTTAAAATCACATGTTATACAATTAACATTATTAATCGAATTCCCATAAAATGTCTCTATAATAAAAGAATATTCTTTTTCAAAAAAGTTATTCCAAGATTCAAGTGATTTTTTCATTAATTCATCTGCTCTTGTTTTTATTTCTCCCTTAATTTCAACTTCTATTTCATACGATAACGATTTATGCAATATATCTAAAATATATAATAAACATTCATGCGAATCTTGCTGTTGTAAACTAAAATATTTTCTATGAAATTTACCAAGATTCTCAATAAATGATTTTGGTTTAATAATCTGATTCGTATCCCACATATGATTAATTAATAATATATAACTACTTAATAGATAATGTTCATCTTTATGCTTTTTATTCATATCTTCCTTGTAGTCCGTCGATAAAATATAATCTGTCATTTTTAAAGAATGAGACAAGCATTGTAAAATTGAATTAAGAAAACATTTGTTTCCTAAATTTATTAATCCACATAATCCTTTTCCTTGATATGTAGATTTTTGTATTTTTAAATTATAATTTTTATGGAAATCATAATTAAAATCTAAACTTTCCATAACTAATAATTTTTATATATAATTATTTGTATATATATTAATCAATTTTTTTAAACATTATATTTAAACATTATATTTAAATAATAAAATTATTGGTACATAATAAAAATAACAATGGATAAGATTTGTTTTGATAAAAACTCTTTTAATACATATTTATTTATATTATTAATTATAATCATTTATTTAGTATATTATATATATCACAAAGAATACAATACAGAAAACAACAAAGAACATAATAACAAAGACAATATTATATTAGAATTAAAAGAACAATTATATAATATTCAACTTCAAAAACAAAAATGTCAACAAGATTTATTATCTGTTACAAATAACACTAACACAGATAACACAAATAATACAAATGACACAAATAACACAAATAATACTACCACAGGTAACGCAAGTAACACAACAGATAGATTTTTAAATAAAATTTATAATCCATTATCACCTCCAGAAAATATTTATCCAGCTGGTAGATTATTTTCACACGGATATGATGGATATATGCAATTTCAAATGCTTGGATATTTAAATTGTCCAATAGGTAGATATCCGGTATTTGGTAGATATAAATATCCTGGTAAAACAGATAAATATGAGTATTACACTATAGATGATAGTAGAGGAAGAATTAAAATACCTTTTAAAACAAAAAATTACAATGAATTATTT
>Ga0214923_10005592_pt1 | contig 14530 bp, 9 predicted proteins | sample LL1510_MetaG_FD_177993 | JGI IMG/M metagenome (GOLD analysis project Ga0214923, IMG submission 177993) | Freshwater microbial communities from Lake Lanier, Atlanta, Georgia, United States - LL-1510 | ecosystem: Environmental > Aquatic > Freshwater > Lake | place: USA: Georgia | collected 2015-10-15 | reverse complement strand
TCCCCGCGAGATCCCGCACGGGACGTTCGCCGAGATCGCCCACGAGGTCGGTGCGAAGCTGATGGTCGACATGGCCCACTACGCGGGCCTCGTCGCCGCCGGCATTCACGACAACCCCGTGCCCGTCGCCGACTTCGTCACGAGCACGACGCACAAGACGCTCCGCGGCCCGCGCGGCGGCATCGCGATGTGCCGGGCGGAGAACGCGAAGATGCTCGACCGCTCCGTGTTTCCCGGCCAGCAGGGCGGCCCGCTCATGCACGTGATCGCCGGCAAGGCGGTGGCCTTCGGCGAGGCGCTCCGGCCCGACTTCAAGGCGTATGCGAAGAAGGTGGTCGAGAATGCCCGCACGCTCGCGGCCGAGCTCGCCCGCGGCGGCGTGAAGCTCGTGAGCGGCGGCACCGACAACCATCTCATGCTCGTGGACGTGACGCCGCTGGGCATCGGTGGCAAGCTCGCCGAGGAGACGCTCGACCGCTGCGGCATCACCTGCAACAAGAACATGATCCCGTTCGACGAGCGGAAGCCGATGGATCCCTCGGGCATCCGGCTCGGCACGCCGGCCCTCACCACCCGTGGCATGGGCGGCGACGAGATGAAGCAGATCGCCGCCTGGATCCTGGGCGTGCTCAAGAGCCCGGCGGATGAAAAGCTCGTGGCCGCGACGAAGGCCGAGGTGGCGGACTTGGCGGAGCAGTTTCCGGTGCCGGCTGCGAAGCTCGAAGCGTCCGAGCGATGAGCCGCATCGTCCGGATCGGCCTGGTGCAGTCGGCGTGCACGCCCTCGCGGGAGCACAACGTCGCCCAGGCCGTCGCGGGGATCGCGGAAGCGGCCGCGGGCGGGGCCGAGGTCGTCTGCCTCCAGGAACTCTTCGCGGGCGAGTATCCCTGTCAGGCGGAGGATCACGAGAAGTTCCGGGAAGCGGAGAGCGTCCCCGGCCCGCTCACGGAGCTGCTCGCCGCGGCGGCGAAGCGGCATGGCGTCGTGCTCGTGTGCAGCGTGTTCGAGCGGCGCTCGGCCGGGCTCTTCCACAACACGGCGGTGATCTTCGACCGCGACGGCTCGACGGCGGGCGTGTATCGCAAGATGCACATTCCCGACGATCCGCACTACTACGAGAAGTTCTACTTCGCGCCCGGCGACACGGGGTTCATGAGCGTGCCCACGAGCCGGCTCAACGTGGGCCCGCTCGTGTGCTGGGATCAGTGGTATCCCGAGGCGGCCCGGCTCACGGCGATGGCCGGCGCCGAAGTGCTCTTCTATCCGACGGCGATCGGCTGGCTCGACGGCGAGGAGAAGCTGCACCACGAGCAGTATGAGTCGTGGGGCACGATGCTCAAAAGCCATGCGATCGCCAACGGCGTGTTCGTCGTCGCGGTGAACCGCACAGGCCGGGAAGGGCTCCTGCGATTCTGGGGCGCGAGCGTCGTCTATGCGCCGAATGGGCAGCGGCTCGTGAGGGCCGGGCACGACACTCCCGAAACGATCGTCGTGGAATGCGACCTCGATCGCATCGAGTGGTCGCGGACGCGGTGGCCATTTTTTCGCGATCGGCGGATCGACGCCTACGGTGGGCTCGTCGCGCGGTGGGGCGGGGCATGATGGCCACGTCTGCATCGGACTACCGCCTGCCGGCCGAGTGGGAGCCGCATGCGGCCACATGGCTCGCCTGGCCGCATCGGCGGGCCACGTGGCTCGGCGACTTCGCCGTGATTCCTGGCGTGTTCGAGACGGTGGCCCGGCTCATCGCCCGCTACGAGCCGGTGCGGATCGTGGCCACGGGCGCAGTGCTCGCCGATGCCCGCGCACGGCTCGCCGGCGCCGCGAACGTCGAGTTCGTCGATCTCCCCACGAATGATTCATGGCTCCGAGACACGGGGCCGGTGTTCGTCGTGCCGCGCACGGCGGCGGCTGGCGCGAAACCGGCCGCCGTGTGCTGGGGCTGGAACGCCTGGGGCGGCAAGTATCCTCCGTGGGATCACGACGCCGCGCTCGGGCGGGCGATCGCCGCACGGCTGGGGATCGCCGTGATCGACGGCCCGCTCGTCCTCGAAGGGGGCGGGCTCGAGACCGACGGCGAAGGCACGCTCCTGGTGAACCACCGCTGCATCGATGATCCGGCGCGAAACCCGGGAGTGTCACGGGAGGAAATCGAAGCGATCCTCGAGGACCGTCTGGGTGTGGAAAAAGTGCTCTGGGTGGGAGGAGAGCTTGCCGGCGACGACACCGACGGCCACATCGACCAGCTCGCCCGTTTCGTCGCTCCCGGCCGCGTGGTCGCGGCCCGGCAGCCCGACCCGCTCGATCCGAATCACGCCGCGCTCGAGGCCAACCTGGGGCGGCTGCGGGGCCTCGTCGATGCCCGGGGTCGGCGGCTCGAGGTGATTCCGATCGATATTCCGCCGCGGTTTGCATTCGAGGGGACGCAGCTACCGGCGAGCCACTTGAACTACGTCGTCGGCAATGGCTTCGTGGCGGTGCCGGTGTTTCTCGGGGGCACCGACGACGCGGCGCTCCGCACGCTCGAGGCGTGTTTCCCGGGTCGCACGATCGAGCCGGTCGTGTGCACCGAGCTCGTTCGTGGCCGCGGCGCGCTGCACTGCATCACGCGCGACGAGCCGGGATGTGGGGCGACCGTCCCGGTTGCCACTGCACCCGGATGACGGCGAGCGAGACGCTCGCCCCACAGGACAGTTTTGGGCTTGCCCGGCGCGGGTGGAACCGGCCACGATGGTGGCCATAGAGTCGGTCATGGTGCGTGACAAGGCGCAAGTGGAAGGAGTAGTCCAATGGAACAGCTGGCAACGGTGGCGAAGGGATTCGTATCGCTTCTCGCCCGGCTCATGCTCGCGGCGATCTTTCTGGCCAGCGCCATCGGCAACAAGATCCTGCAGTTCAAGGCCACGGCCGACTACATGCAGCAGGAGGGGGTGCCGCTCCCCACGCTCGCGCTCGTGGGCGCCATCGGCCTGCTGCTGATCGGCGGGCTGTCGTTGATCCTCGGCGCATGGACGCGGATCGGGGCCTTCTTCCTGCTTGTCTTCCTGGTGGCGGCCACCTACTACTTCCATGACTTCTGGAAGTTCGTCGATCCGACCCAGCGGCAGCTGCAGACGATCCAGTTCATGAAGAACATGGCGATCGGCGGCGGCCTGCTCTCGCTGATCGCCTTCGGCGGCGGCCCATGGAGCGTGGACGGCTGGATCGCGAAGCGTCGCGAGGAGGTTGAAGCGGGAGCTCCCGCCGCAAAGCCGCGGGTGACGGCGAAGATGCCGCAGCAGGGCTGATGCCGCCGCGGCCTCTGGCGAGGAGAGGAGGTAAGCGATGGTCTTTCCCGTCGGTGACGACAACTCCGACCGGCGATCGTTCCCGTTCGTCACGATCGCGTTGCTCATCGCCAACGTGTTCGTGTTCGTCGTCCTCCAGAAGATGGGAGCCGACGAAAACTTCACGCTCGCCTACTGCCAGGTGCCGGCCGAGATTTTGTCGGGTCGCGACGTGGTCACGGAGCCGTCGATCCGCGAGATTTCGGTCCAGGGGCAGGTGATGGAGGTGACGGTGCCGGGGCTGAAGCCGACGCCGATCCCCGTCTGGCTCACACTGTTCACCGCCATCTTCATGCACGGCAGCCTCATGCACCTCGCGGGCAACATGTGGTTTCTGTGGATCTTCGGCGACAATGTCGAAGACGACATGGGGCACGTGAAATACCTGCTCTTTTATCTTGCCACGGGCATCCTCGCATCGCTCGCGTTCGTGGCGTTCAACGCGACGGGCGAGGCGGCTCTCACGCCCTGCCTGGGGGCGTCGGGGGCGATCTCGGGCGTGCTCGGCGCCTATCTCGTGCTCCACCCCAATCGCCGCGTGAGCGTGATCCTGCTGCGGATGATGGTGGACGTGCCGGGCTACGTGGCCGTGGGCATCTGGTTTCTGTTCCAGGTGATCAGCGGGGTTTTCGATTCGAGCGGCGGCGGGGGCGGAGTCGCCTACTCGGCCCACGTGGCCGGCTTCGTGGCCGGGATGATCCTCGCCAAGCCGATGAGCATGGGGCACGTGCGGGAGGAGGCCGATCCGCTCGTCGTCCTCAGGAGGCGGATCGGCTGACGGCGGCGGTCAGGCCGCAGTCGTGAGGCCCTGCCGGTCTGTCGTGAGCCCGCGGGCGCGGAGGCGGTCGACCCAGCCCTGGTTCGTGAGATACCAGGCCACGGTGCGGCCGATGCCGGAGGCGAAGGTCTCTCGCGGCCGCCAACCGAGCTCGGCCGTGAGTTTCCCGAAGTCGATCGCATAGCGGCGATCGTGGCCGGGGCGGTCGGTCACGTGCGTGATCAGCGACGTGCATGGTCTGTGCGGGAGATCGGGCCGGAGCCGGTCGACTTCCGCACAGATCGTGTGCACGATCTCGAGGTTGGCCCGTTCGCAGTCTCCGCCGATGTTGTAGACCTCGCCCACGCGGCCGCGGGCGAGCACGGTGCGGATCGCATGGCAGTGGTCGGCCACGTAGAGCCAGTCGCGCACCTGGCGGCCGTCGCCATATACGGGCAAGGGCTTGCCTTCCAGGCAGTTGAGGATCATGAGCGGGATCAGTTTCTCGGGAAACTGATAGGGGCCGTAGTTGTTCGAGCAGTTGGTGGTGAGCGTCGGCAGGCCGTAGGTGTGGTGGTAGGCCCGCACGAAATGGTCGCTCGCGGCTTTCGACGCCGAATAGGGAGAGTTGGGCGCGTAGGGCGTCGTCTCGGTGAAGCGGCCCGTCGGCCCGAGCGTGCCGTAGACCTCGTCGGTCGAAACGTGCAGAAAGCGGAACGCATCGCGCTCCGGAGCGAGCAGTGACGACCAGTAGCGGCGCACCTCCTCGAGCAGGCGAAACGTGCCGACCACGTTGGTTTCCACGAACGCCCCGGGCCCGTCGATCGACCGATCGACGTGGCTCTCGGCGGCGAAGTTCACGACGGCGCGGGGCCGGTGGGTCTCCAGGAGCGAGCGCACGAGCGCGGCGTCGCCGATGCTTCCCTGCACGAACACATGCCGAGGGTCGCCGGCGATGCCGGTGAGCGAATCGAGATTCCCGGCGTAGGTGAGGGCGTCGAGGTTGACGACCGCGGAAGACTCCTCGGCGATCCATTGCCGCACGAACTCGCCGCCGATGAAGCCGGCGCCACCGGTTACGATGATGGGCTGCATGCAGTCCTTTCGAGTTTCGGACGGGAATCGCCCAGAGGCGGCGCCGTGGGTGCCGGGGCGAGTCGGCCGTGCGCCCGCAGGTAGTCGCTCACGCCCTCGGTCCAGGCAGGCAGGCGGGTGCCGGTGACGGCGCTGAACCGGCCCGTGTCGAGGACGCTGTACTTCGGCCGGGCGACCGGCGACGGATAGTCGTGGGAAGCGATCGCCACCACCTCCATCGGCAGGCCGGCCTGGCGGAAGAGCTCGGAGGCGAGGGCGTACCACGACGTCTCCCCCGAGTTCGTGAGGTGGAAGGTGCCCTGGGCGTCCGCGGCCAGGAGCCGCAGGATGCCGAGCGCCACGTGGGGCACGAAGCTGGGGGTGCAGGCCTGGTCGGCGACCACGCGCACATCCCGCCGGGTCGCGGCGAGCGTGAGCATCGTGTCGAGGAAGTTTCGCCCCCGCACGGGGCCGGAGGCCGCCGCCGCGTAGAGCCCGCAGGTGCGCACCACGAGATGGCGCGGGCAGGTGCGGGCCGCATGCTCACCGGCCAGCTTCGAGGCGCCATACACGCTCGCGGGGGCGGGTGGATCGTCTTCGACGTAGGGCCGCCTGCGGTGCTCGTCCCGGCCGAACACGTAGTCGGTGCTGATCTGCACGAACCGGCTGCCGCCGGCGGTACAGGCCTCTGCCAGATGGCCCACGGCGGTCGCGTTGATGGCGAAGCAGCCATCCGGATCTTGCTCGGCCGCATCGACGGCCGTCCAGGCCGCACAGTTGATGACGACCTCGGGGGCCACCCGTGCGATCGTGCGCCGAATGGCATCGGGATCGCGGAGTTCGAGATCGGCTCGAAAAAGCGGCACGGCGGACGACCCGAGCAGCCGCACCAGCTCGCTGCCGAGCTGTCCGCCGGCGCCGGTGACCGCGACCGAGCGCAGGGGAAACGTACGCAGGGAACTGGTCATGATTGCTCGCGCCGCGACGGTGCTCCGACGGTCGACACCCACAGGTAACGGTAGCAGTGGGGCGCCGGGCCTGCCAGCCGAATTTCCCCGTCGTTTCCCCGGGCCGCCCAGCCGCCGCAGGCCGCGCCGGCTCACGCGGTGGCCGCGTCGAGCCGAGCGAGGTGGTCGTCGATGAGGCCGACGTCATACGTGCCGGCGACGGCGCGAAGCCCGGCGCGAACGGCCCGCAGCGAGAGGCCGTAGTGGTTGACGCGAAACAGCGCCACCTTGAGGAACGGCACGCCGGCGGCGAGCAGCCGCAGGGGAAACAGTTCGCTGGGGTTGTGGGGCCGGCGGCGGGCTTTCTTGACGTGCCGCCACGACCGCTGCGGTTCGGCGACGGCGATGTGCGGGCGGATCTCCGCCCAGGTGGCGCCGCCCCGGGTGCGGGCGTCGTAGAGCGCCGCCATGCGAAATCCCGCGCGCACGAACTGCTCCGTCATCCCGAGCTCGTACCGATCGATCACGTCGTCCTTGCAGGCCTGCGGCTGGACCGAGCGCCAGAAGTCGGCGAACGCCGCCGACTCGAGGAGCGGGCGCCGCATCACGAAAAACCACGACTGCACGTGAGGGCATGCCGTCCGCCCGCGCCGCTTCGTGCCCTGCTCGGAAAGGCACATGCCCCAGAAGTCGGCTGCGGCGATCCGTGCGTCATGGAAGGCGGGGGCGAGATCGAAGAGCGGACCGTAGACGCTGTCGTTGGCGCAGACGACCTCGTCGTAGCCACCGATATCACCCAGGCGCCGGATTCCGTCGCGCCAGCTGCAGAAGTCGTAGCCGACGTTGTCGCGCGCGACGAAGTCATCGACGCTCGAACGTAGGGCATCGGGCAGGTGGACCGCCGACGTGGAGACGACGACGAGCCGGTCGACGAGCGATCGATAGGTGAGGATGGCCCGGACGACGTGCGGGTCGAAGATGCCGTCGCGATCGTAGTGGGCAAAGACGAGTGCCCGAGTCATGGGTGATGCCAGCATGCCATGTGGAGCTCCGGCAGCGCCGTGCAAGGCTCCCGCGCCGGATTGTGGCAGGCCTGCCGGCCGCGTCGCCATCCCGGTCGCCGGCGGGCTGGACGGTCTGCGCGGGATGGCGTAGTTTTGCGGCGGTTGCCGGGTAGCCGCGGACAGGAGTGCTATGAACGTTGGCCGAAAAGTCGCTGAATTCGTGGGCCGGATCCCCGGGCTGAAAGGATTGGCGACCACCGTTCAGCTCGCCCTGCGGCGGCAACGGGCCCGCGTCCGCAAAGGGCTCGGTCACCCCACGATTCCAGCCACCTGGGTGCCGCGCGGACGCCGTCCGCACGTGATTCTCGTCGGGCACGAGGCCACCCGCAGCGGCGCGCCGATGATCCTGCTGCGGCTGGCGAAGCACCTGAGCTCGACCGCAGGCGTCGGCTGCCGCGTCGTCCTGCTGGCGGATGGTCCGCTGCGGGAGGATTTCGCCGCCGTCGCACCCACGATCGTGGTGCCCGCCGTCGTGGACGTGTTCGCCGCCCTCGCCGACGTGCTCAGGCACTCGTCGGCTCCGTGCGTCGTCGTCTGCAACACGATCGTGACCGCACGGGTCGCCGAGCAGTGTCGCCTCCAGGGCGTGCCCGTCGTGGCATGGATCCACGAGACAGCCACCGTGATCGATGAATTCTTCGGCGGCCGCAAGACCGTGCAGCGCATGGCACGCGCGTCGCGGCAGATCGTCTGCCCGTCGCAGCTCGTCGCCACGTCGCTCACAGAAGCCTACGGCATCCCGCCCGCCCGGATCTCGGTCGTGCCCTACGGTATCGACGCGCCGCCGGCCGCCATGGATCGGGCCGAGGAACGCCTGGCCGTGCGCAAGGACCTCGGCCTGCCGCCGGATGCCCGGATCGTGCTGGCCTGCGGCCGCGCCGAGCAGCGGAAGGGCGTCGATCTGTTCGTGCAGCTGGCCTCCAAGGTGATCGATCGGACGACGGCGTCCGGGCACGACGTGCACTTCGTGTGGGTGGGGCGGTGGGACGACCAGGCGAAGCCGTGGGCACGGCATGACGTCCGGCAGTTGGGGCTTTCCGAGTGCCTGCACTTCGTCGGCGAGAAGAAGCATCCGGCGCGATACTTCGCCGCGGCCGACGTGTTCGTGATGCCGTCCCGCGAGGAATCGTGCGGCATGGTGGCGCTCGAGGCGGCCGCGGTCGGTTGTCCGGTGGTGTCGTTTCACGGGGCGGTCGGGGCCGCCGAGATGCTCTCGGACGAGGAGGCCGTGTTCGTCCCCTACCTCGACGTCGATGCGATGGCGACGGCCGTTCGCGAGCGGCTCGACCGCGGCCGCAGGCCGGTCGGAGCAACCCCGGTTTTCGAACGCTACCCGTGGTCTCGGTGTCTGGACGACGTGACGCAGGCCGTGCAGAGTGCGGTGGAGGCGCCGGTGAAGGGCAGGGACGAAGAGCGGCTCGGCGCGTCCCGCGGCGGCGAGGTGTGGAAGCAGGCCGACGGCCGGGCCGTGCTCGTGATCACCTACGGCCCGCCTCCGATCCCGGGCGTCGGCAAGGTGGAGGGTACCGGCCTGCGGAGTTGGGGGCTGGCGGCCGCGCTCGCGCACGCCGTGCCCGAAAGCGAGGTCACGCTCGCGATTCCCGCCTGGTACGACCTGCCGTCGATGCCCGCCGAGTTCGCGGGGGTGCGCATCGCCCGGTGGGGCCACGACACCCTCGCCGAATTGATCGCGGAGCACGACATGATCGTGGCCAGCTACTGCCTCGGGGACGATTCGGTGCGGATCGCCGACGCCGTGCTCGAGCATCAGGTGCTGGTCTGGGACGCCTACGTTCCAATTCACGTCGAGGTCTGCGCACGGCGTTCAGCCAATCGTCATGGCGAGGCCGAGGCGTTCGAACGCGACCGGCGGATCTGGGAGACGTGCCTCAAGCGTGGCGACTACTTCCTCTGCGCGACCGAGGCCCAACGGCTCTACTACACGGGCGTCCTGGCGGCGATCGGCCGAATCAATCCGGTCACGTACGACGACGATCCGTTCCTGATCGTGCCCTACGGCATCCACGAAGCCGAGGCCGTTCCCGCGAAGCGGCCGTGTTCCGAGCTCATCGCCACGCCCGGCGCATGGAAGATCCTCTGGTTCGGCGGCGTCTATCCGTGGTTCGACATCGGGTGCCTGCTGGAGGCCGTCCGGACGATGGCCGAGAAGCACCCTGTCGGGCTCGTCATCGTCGGGGCGAAGAACCCGTTCGTGCAGCACCCCGATTTCGAGAAGTGCCACGAACGGATGATGAAGACGATCGAGGATCCGGCGATCCGCCCGCTCGTGCATCTCGTCGACTGGGTGTCGTTCCACGAGCGGGGTGACTGGTATCTCGATGCCGACCTGATCTGCTTCGCCAATCAGCCGGGCATGGAGAACCTGCTGGCCTGGCGGACGCGGGTGGTCGACTATCTATGGACGCGGACGCCGCTGGCCACGAATGGCGGAGATCCGCTGAGCGAGGAAATGATCGCCGCCGGGGCGGCCGTGCGCGTCGATGCGACCGATCCGGCGGCGCTGGCCGCCACCCTCGCCGCCACCCTCGGCAATGCCGGGAAGCTCGCCGCCATGCGCGAGGCAGCCGACGGGATTCGGGAAAAGTACCTCTGGAACAACGCCGTCCGTCCCCTGGCCGACGTGCTCCGGGGCTCCACGGTGGGGTGAGCCCGCAGAGTGACCGCCGTTCACGGCGCCTTGGCCAGGTAGCGCCCGATCCATTCGTCGCGAATCATCCGCAGATCGGCCTCCGCGGTCCGGAACCGCTCCAGGGAGGCGCGAATGGCATCGGCATCGAGGAGATCGGCGCAGCGGCACTGCGCGAGCAGATCGGGCAGTGCGTCGGGCGCGCGGATCGGCCGCTCGACGCCATGTTTCTCCCGGGCCTTGCGGCGGTAGTACCCGATCTCGTGATGCCGCTGCATCACTTCCAGCCGCCGGGTGTAGTACTCGCGGACGAGGGCCTGCCGGGTTTCCGCCGCGGCTGGCCCGCCCGCGTGCAGCGCGGCCCGCCGTCGGGCGTCGTCCTGCGGCTTGCGGGCCATGACGGCGAAGCTCGCGGCGAGACACCGCGACGTGTACTCATCGAAGCCGTCGAGCAGGGGGCTCGTGGGAGCGAGGTCGCGTCGCATCTCGTCGAGCACGTCGCCGAGCCGCATGCCGAGCAGGCGCTCGTGGAGGTCGGCCGTCAGGTAGCCGAGATACCGGTCGATGACCATCGTGACGGTCATCAGCGGGCTCGATGACTCGGGCACGTAGGACTCGAGCAGCTCGTAGTCACCGGCCAGATGGGTCTCCACTGCCTGGGGCGTCATGTTGTAGAAGTGGCCGGGAAAGCCGTGGTAGCCCTGCATGAAGGCCGTGTCGATGCGGAAGGTTCCCCCCGGCTTGAGCACCCGCTTCACTTCCGCGATCGCCGCCCACGGGTCGTGGAGGTGCTCGAAGACGGCGCCCGATTCCACGTGGTCGATCGTCGCGTCGCGAAACGGCAGGGCCTCCGCCTCGCACACGATGTCGACATTCGGGCAGGGCAGCACATCCATCGAGATCACCCGCGGATCGCTCGACGGCACGTCGCCCGAGCCGAGGTGCAGAATGAAGGCGCCTGCAGAGTGCGTGCCGGGCGTGAATTCGCCGATGTTTCTCGAGATCTTGTCCGCGGGCGGCGGCGTGAGATGCCAGTCGAGGATCGTGCGCACGAGAATCGGCTTGCCGTCCACGAGCGGATACGTCTCGCCCGCGGCGGTCACGAGGCGGTCGCCCTCCCGCGCGAGCCCGGCGCCTGACCGTGGGCAGCGGAGGAGCGGCAGCATCCGCGCGACGTCCATGTCGACTCCTTGTTGACCCTATCAAGCATGCCGCCCACCGGATGTGTCCGGTGGGCGGCGGCAGATTTCGAATGATCAGTCGCCCCCGCTTACGGCAGCGGGTCGATGTCGAGTGGCGGTACGCCGGTCGAGCTATTGATCACGCCTGTCGTGTTGCCGCTCCACGTGGTGTCGATCACGGTCGAGCCCGCACAGTTGCCCGTGGCGAGCAGGCCGATCACGTTGTCAGAGATCTCTGCGTCCGTGATCTCGAGCGACTGAGCCGCCGACAGAAGCACACCCGCCCCACCACCGGCGTTGCCGGTCGTCTGCGTAAAGGTGCTCGTATCCACCTTCGTGCCCGTGAGCACGCCCGACGCGTTCAGGCCCCACACCTGCGATCCGGTGACGGTGGCCGACGTGATCGTCAGCCCCGTCGCGGCCGAGAGTGTGATGCCGCTGGCCGCGTTGGTGATCGTGGTCTGCGTGATGCTCGAGCCGGTCAGCGTGCCGCTGGCGAGGATGCCGTCGCGGAAGTCGCCCTTCGAGGCGTCGCCGCCACCCACGATCCGGTTGTCTTCGCCGACCTCGGTCCCGCCGATGACCGCGTCCGTGGCATTCACCAAGTAAATGCCCACCCGGTTACCACTGAAGTCGTTGTCGTACACGGTCGTGCCCGTCGTCACCCCGGTCGCAAACAGGCCACCACCGGTGCTGTCGGTCACGTCGTTGGCGGTGATCTCCAGGTTCGACGCGTTGGCCAAATAAATTCCGTGCCCGAGCGCCCCGAGGCCGCCCGTGCCGTCGATCGTCGTTCTCGTCAGCGATGTGCCCGTCAGGTCGCCCGACGCATTCACGCCGAGAAACTCGGAGCCGCGCACGACATTGTCTTCGACCGCGATGCCGGTGGCGTTCTCGAGAGCGATGCCGGTCGTCGTGTCGTCGATGACCGTGGACGAGATGGAGGACCCTGTGGACGTGCCGATCACCTGGACGCCGTCGCGATAGACGCCGTTGGCGGCATCGCCGCCACCAAAGACGAGGTTCGCGTCGTCTTCACCGCCGCCAATCACCGCATTCGTGGCGTTGATCAGCGAGATTCCGACACGATTTCCATCGAACACGTTGTTCGTCACGGTCGTGCCGGTGGTGTCGCCCGTCACGTAGAGGCCAGACCCGAAGCTGTCTTCGCCAAGATTGTCGTACACCTGCAGATTTTGGGCGTTCTCCAGGTACAGGCCATGGCCCAGGCCGCCACCAATGCCCAACGTGTTCGTCACAACATTGTCGTGGAATGACGAACCCGTGAGGTTGCCCGACGCGCTGAACCCGTAGAACTTCGACCCGGTGACGAACGTGTCGGTGATCTCGATGCCTTGGGAATCGCGGAGCCACACGCCCGTCGAGGTATCGGTGATGTCCGTGCCTGTGATGCTCGATCCGGGAGCCCCGCCCACGACGAGGATGCCGTCGCGATACTCGCCTGCGAACGGGTCGCCGCCGCCGACGATCGTGTTCCCCTCGTCTTCGCCCAGTCCGCCGAACACGGCGTTCGAGGCATTCTCGAGGAACATCCCGATCCGATTGTCGGTGAACAGGTTGCCCTGCACCACCGTGCCCGACGTGTTGCCCGTCGCGTAGAGGCCGGCGAGCGAGCTGCCGTCGACGTTGTTGCCGATGATGTCCACGTTGCGGGCATTGCTGAGATAGATGCCGCTGCCGAGGTACGGGCCGTCGCCTGTGTTCGTCACCGTGTTGTCAAGGATCTGCGTGCCGGCGTTGTTGCCCGTCACGCTGATGCCGTACTTCAGACTGGAATCGATCGTGTTGCCGCCCACGAGCATGCCCGTGGCCTTCGAGAGCGAGATGCCGATCGTGTTCTCGAAGAACTCGTTGTTCACGACCTCGGTGCCGACCATCGTGCCCGAGGCCGACAGCCCGACCGGGCTGCCGGTGATGTAGTTCGGCGCATCTTCGCCGTAGCCGCCCACGGTCAGATTCTTGGCCGACTGGAGGGCGATGCCCACCTTCGTGTTGTCGAGGAACTCGTTGCCACCGACGAAGGTGAGGCTCAAGTCGCCCGACCCATGCAGGCCTTCTTTGTTGTTCTGCACGACGTTGCCGAGCGAGGTTTCCAGCGGCACTCGGGGCGCGTCACCGTAGCCGAAGGTCAGACCGCGCACGCTCGCGAGCGTAGCCCCCGTGAGGTTGTCCTCGATGAGATTGCCCTGCACGTCGGTGTTGTAGCTGTCGCCGGTGGCCCGGACGCCTTCGCCGTTGTCGAAGATGTGGTTGCCGTACTCCTCGCCGATGAAGTTCGGGCCGCCAACCTGGAGGCCAATCGCCGAGGTGATCATGACGCCGACGGGATTCTCGGAGATCTCGTTGTTGTAGACCCGGGTGTTGGAGGTCTCGCCGTAGGCATACACGCCAGCCTTGCCGTTGCGGCGGATCGTGTTGACGGCCTCGTCGGTCGTGTCGCCGACGAGCAGGTATTCGCCATTGTCGATTTCCACGCCGTAGTTGACGTTGGAGTCGATCTCGTTGCCGATCACCGTCGAACTGGTCTCGCCATACGCGTAGACGCCGGCGTTGCCGTTGAGATTGATGAAGTTGATGTCACTCGGGAACTCACCGCCGACGAGCACGGCACTCGCGTTGACGAGCTCGACACCGTTGTCGGCGTTCCGCTCGATCGTGTTGCCGGCGATCCGTGACGGATTGAATTCACCGTCACGGTCCTCCCCATAGAAGATGCCGTCGTTGACATCGACACCGTCATTGCCGTTGTCACGGATGATGTTGCCGAGCACCTCGAACTGATAGTGCGGACCACCGTAGTAACCGTCCCCCTCGATATACACGCCATCCGACTCGTTGCCGTAGATTTCATTGCCCTCGATCACGCCGTTCGTGAGAGTGAAGTAAACACCGACGTTGTTGTTACGGACGATGTTGAAAGACACGAGTGCATCGCTGCTGTTGTCAAAACGGATGCCGGTGGAACCGTTGCTGGCAACGAGGTTGTCGGTGATCGTGACACGGTCCGCGTCGTCAACCTCGATGCCACCGTTGGCGTTGTCGTGGATCCAATTGCCTTCGATGAGGATGTCGGCGCTCCGCGTGCCGGCGAGGGCCTCGATATCGATGCCGTCGTCACCATTGAAGGCGATCTCGTTGTCGACGATCGTGATGAACTGGCTGCCCTTGATGTCCACGCCGTCATCGGCGTTGCGGACGATGTAGTTGCCGAGGCCGTCCTCGCCGATGTCGACGTTGAGGCTGCCGCGGATCTCGATGCCGTTGTCGTCACCGCCCACCGAGGGGTTCGGCCGGCCGTTGTCGGCGACGTAGTTGCGGGTGATCAGGATGCCGTTGCCATTGATCACCTCGATGCCGTCCTTGCGGTTGCCGGCGTCGGCGGGCGGGTCGGCCGTCGGGTCGCGGCCGACGAAGTTGCCGTCGATCAGGATCTCGGAGAGGTCGCCGAAGCTGGCGGCACGCGTGCTCTCGAGATGGATGCCGTCGACCTGGTTCCAAACCACGACGTTCCCG
>Ga0214923_10005591_pt1 | contig 14531 bp, 7 predicted proteins | sample LL1510_MetaG_FD_177993 | JGI IMG/M metagenome (GOLD analysis project Ga0214923, IMG submission 177993) | Freshwater microbial communities from Lake Lanier, Atlanta, Georgia, United States - LL-1510 | ecosystem: Environmental > Aquatic > Freshwater > Lake | place: USA: Georgia | collected 2015-10-15 | reverse complement strand
TGCCCGACCCACCCGGCTGACGCCATGTCTCCAGTTTTGCCACGGTGGCCCCTGGTCGCGGTCATTCTCTGCGGGGCGGCCGCGGTCGAACGCCCCGTCACGGCCACGGATCTCGTCGAGGGCTTCGACGACGCCGGCGCGAGCGCCCTGGCGTGGCGGATCGCGGAATCGGATGCCTCCCCGCGCCTCCTGCTCCAGGAACGGTCGCGCGTGTCGCCCCACGGCGGAACGGCGTGCGAACGGCTGCTCGTCGAGGCCGGCCACGGCACCGAGCTGCGGCTGGACTACCCCTTCGGCCCGGTGGCCGTGATCGACGAGCTCCGCGGCGGGCTGTGGGTGCGATCGAACCGGCCCGACGTGCGGCTCGCCGTGCGGGTGGTGCTGCCCGGCTACGTCTCCCGCGCCACCGGTCGTCCGGTCGAGACGCTCCTCGTCTGCGGGTCGACGCGAGATGTCGACCGCTGGGAGCACCTCGAGGTCCAATCGCTGCCTGCCGCGCTCGCCAGGCAGGTGCCGGCCCTGCGCCTCGAGCACGGGCCGCAGGGCGATCTCACCGGCGCGGTGGCGACGCATCTCGTGCTCGACGTCTACGGCGGTCCCGGCCGTCACGAGATCGAGATCGACGAGCTGCGGCTGACCGGATGCGTGACGGCGCCGGGTGGACCCGCGCGACGTCCGGGAGGATCACCGACGGTCGATGCCGCCGTGCGGCCCGCCTCGAATCAGTCGCTCGATGCAGCCGACCCGCCCGCCGGGCTCACCCGGGGCGTCATCGAGGTCGGCGGCCTGCCCTTCTTTCCGCGGGCCGTCGAGCACAACGGCGAGCCGCTCGTCGCGCTCAAGGCGCTCGGCTTCAACGGTGTGCACCTGACCGTTCCCGCCACAGCCGAACTGCTGGCCGAGGCGCGGCGGGCGGACGTCTGGGTGATCTGTCCGCCCCCGCCGATTCCGGACGTCGACGTGCGCGACCCCGACGCGCTGCCTTCACTGCGCAACTGGGACCGCGTCTTGATGTGGGATCTCGGCACGGGACTCGCGGCTGGCGACCTCGAGCACGTGGCCGAACGGGGGCGACGCGTCCGCGCGTGCGATCCGCGAGCCGGACGGCCGCTCATCGCGACGGCCGACGCGGCCCTCCGCGACCTGTCGCGGCATGTCGATCTGCTCGTGGCGCGGCGCACCGTGCTCGGGACGAGCCTCGAGTTCGTCGATTATGTGCAGTGGCTGAGGCAGCGTCCCCTGCTGGCGCGGCCCGGCACGCCGTTCCTCGCGAGCCTCGCCACCGAGATCGATCCGCGGGCGGCCGGGCAGGCGGCGGCGATCGCGGGCGTGGGCGCGCGGGGCGTGGCGATCGACCCGGAGAGCCTGCTCCTCGCCGCACAGGCCACCGTCGCCGCGGGCGCCCGAGGCATCCTCTTCACGTCGTCATCACGTCTCGATGGCGACGACCGCCACGCGACCCGGCGGGCCGCCGCCGTGCGCTCGATGAACCTCCGCATGAGCCTGTTGGAACCCTGGGGAGCCGCGGGCCGCTTCGCCGCCAATGCGACGACGAGCGACCCCGAGGTGCAGGCCGTGGTCATCGAGGCGTCGCGGGCCCGCGTCGTGCTGGCCTGGCGCGGCGTGCAGGGCGCGCAGATCTCGGCGCGGCGGTACGGCGGCGGAGACCTGCCGCGCGAGGACGCGCCGCTGACGCTCCTCGTGCCGGGAGTGCCGGAGGCGCACCAGGCCTGGGAACTCGCCCCGGGGGGCCTGCGCCCCCTGCGGCAGCGGCGTGTCACCGGCGGTGTCTCGGTGACGCTCGACTCCTTCCTCGCGTCCACCGCGGTGCTCTTCAGCGGTGACGCGGGCATCACCGGACACATGCAGGAGCGCGTGCGTCAGATCGCACCCCTCGAGGTGGAATCGTCTCGCGCCCTCGCCTCGCTCAGCCTCGCGGATTCGGCCGATCTGCTCGGCCGCCTGCCGCCGGCCGCGTTCAGCGGCCCGCCACCGGTGGCCGCGGCGCAGATGCTCAGCGCGGCCAACGCCCTGGCCGCCGAGGGTGAGTCGCTCGCCGCCTCGCACCCGCCCGCCGCAATCGACCGCTACCGGCAGGCCGCCGCGATCGCGGGGCAGTTTCAGCGGCGGATTTGGGAAAACGGCGTCCGCGCGGACGGCTCGATGGTCGCCAGCCCGCTCGCAGCGTCGGCGTCGACCGCGGCGGAACAGTGGGCCTTCGTCGGCGCCCGTGCGGCGGCGACCCCCGGTCCGGAGCTGCTTCCGGGGGGCGGCATGGAGCGCATCGAGGAACTCGCCTCCAACGGCTGGCGGCACTTCTCCCACGGAACGGCCGGAGTCGAGACCACGGTCGAGATCTCATACACGCGTCCCGCCGAGGGCGCGGGCTGCCTGCGTGTGGCGGCCAACCCCGTGGACCCGGCCGCGGCACCCGCGGCGATCGAGACCCCGCCGGTGTGGGTGACCACGCCGCCCGTTGCGGTTCCGACGGGCAAACTCGTCGAGATCACGGCCCGAATTCGCGTCGCCGCACCGATCACGGCGAGCGTCGACGGCCTGCTCGTCTTCGATTCGCTCGGCGGCCCCGCCCTCGCCGAGCGTGTCGGACCGACGGGCGACTGGCGCCGGCTCGTCCTCCAGCGGGTCGCGACGGCCGATGCCGAGCCGCTCGTCGTCACCTTCGCGCTCTCCGGCCTCGGGGCCGCCGAGATCGATGCCGTCTCGGTGCGCGTCCTCGAGCGCCCGGGCGCGACGGCGCTCGTCGCCGCACCGTCCGGCCCCGGCGCATCCCCTCCATCCGCGAGCGCGAGCTTTCCCGGTCCGGCGGATCTGATCGCCCAGCCGCAGCCACCTGCTCCGCCCCCCACCCGACCCGCGCCCGGTGTGGCGAACGCACCCGCGTCGTCGCCGTGGCCGGGCCGCACGCTCGAGTGGCCGCGGCTCGTGCCCTGGACCTCGCCCAACGCGCCGCCCCCGGGCCCGGGCGGCGGCACGATCGATCCCTTCAAGCGGGCCCGCTCGGCGCCGACCGACTGACCGTGTCCGCCGGCCGCCCCGCGCGGGTCGCCCGTGCCAACGCGTCGAGCCGCTCGAGTCGCTCGACACAGACCGCTGTCAACGCCCGGTCATCGAGGGCGGTCACCTCCTCGACGGTCACGATCGGACCGTATTCCAGCCGGATGCGGCCCGGGCGGGGGAGGAGCGCGGTCCGCGGCCAGCATTCGAACGCGCCGACGATCGCGACCGGCAGGATGGGCACCGCGGAACGCTTGGCGAGCACGGCGAAGCCGGGCTTGATCACACCGAGCCGTCCGGTCGCGGTGCGCGTCCCCTCCGGAAACACGATCACCGCCGCCCCCGCCTTGAGCCGCGCGATCACCGCCTTCATCGCCGCCACGGCGGATCCTTCGCGGTCGATCGGGATGGCATCGAGCGCGGTGATGACGCGGCCGAAGGGGCCGAAGGCGAAAAGCGAGGCCCTCGCGAGACTCGAGATCCGGCGGTCGAGCGACAGCCCGAGCAGCAGCGGATCGAGATGGCTCTGGTGGGTGGAGAGGACGAGGACCCCACCCTCGCGTGGCGGCCGCTCGGCGAATCGCACGCGAAAGCCGAGCAGGGAAACCGCGAACACGCGGCAGAGCACCCAGAGCAACGTGTAGAGCCACCGGCCGAAGGCCGTGTGACGACCGCCATCGTGGGGCGTTGGGGGCCGCGTCGGTCCCGCGTCCTGCGGTGCATCGGTCGCCGGCGTCATGGCACACGACACTCCGGCCGTCGGGCCGTGACGAGCGCCGCGAGCCGCTCCACGACCTCGTCCCGGGAGAGTCCGTCGGTGTCGAGCACCACCGCGTCGGCCGCCGGACGCATGGCCCCGACGGGCCGGGAGCGGTCCCCTTCGTCGCGGGTGACGAGGGCCCGCCGGACGCTCTCCAGATTCGACACGGCGCCGCGATCGGCCTCCTCCCGATGACGTCGCCGCGCCCGCTCCTCGGGCGAGGCGGTGAGGAAGACCTTCACCTCCGCGTGCGGGAAGACCTCCGTGCCCTGATCCCGCCCCTCGGTGACGACATCCACGTCCTGGGCGAGCCGCCGCTGGATCCGCTTCATCGCCTCGCGCACCGGTGGCGCGTCCGCGACGAAGCGCGTGGCCTGGGTGACCCGCTCGGTGCGGATCTCCGCCGACACGTCGCGGCCGTCGGCGAGCACACGGCCGTCGCGAAACGTGATCGCGATCCGTTCGGTCAGGGCGGCCAGCCGCGGCGCGTCGTCGAGTGGCACACCGCGCTCGAGCGCCACGAGGGCGACGGTGCGGTACATCGCGCCGGTGTCGAGATGGCACCAGCCGAGCCGCTCCGCGAGCGCCCGTGCGGCGGAGCTCTTGCCTGCACCGGCGGGTCCGTCGAGGGTGACGATCATGACACGAACCCGACCTCCTTGAACTCGACTTCCTTGAACTCGACTTCCATGTGGAGCCACTCGAAGGCCCGCAGGAAGACCACGGTCGCGCGCCCGTCGATCGCCACGTGGGCCGACGCCGTGTCGCCGGATCCGCGGGGCCTCCCGCGCAGGTCGCAGGCGACCACCTCCCGCGGCTCGGCGGCCCACTCCAGCCGCACGTCACCCGAACGGCCCGCCGATTCGAGCAGCCCGACCCGCACCCGCCGCGGCATCCCCTCGGCCGCCGACACCGCTTCGAGCGTGACACGCACCGTCGGGTGCCGGGGAACCACGTGCAGATCGGCCACGCAGCCGGCCGCGAGCGCGAGGGCCGCTTCGCCGACGCCGCGCAGGCCGACGCCGATCCCGAGTCGGCGGGTGAATCGACCGGGGCTGGCCGCCCCTGCTCCGCCGCCCGTGAAGAGCACCGCGTCGAGGATGTGCGGGCTGGCGAGCGTATGCCACGGCACGCCGCCGGTGAGAATCGTCACCGCCTCGCCGTCCCCGGCGCGGGGGCCGGCCGGACGAAGCTCGATGAAGTGCGGTGCCGTGAACACCTCCCGCTCCGTCTTCACCGACTGCGTGTGCAGGCTGCGGCGGACCTCGAGGTCGTCGTTCTCGCTCCACGCGAAGCGGCTCGCGGCATAACACTCGAGCGCGTCCCCGGCGAGGGGCCGGGAGATCGTCAGCTCGATGTCGATGACCGCGAGCGGGGCACCGGGGACGAGGGCCACCCCCTGGGTGAACCGTCCGATCTCACCGCCGCCCCCGTCGACCAATCGACCCGTCGCGACGAGGCCGGGCTCACCGCATGCGGTCATGCCCTTCTCGATCCGGTCGGCGTGCATGCGCGTGTAGGCAGGCTCGCCGTCGCCGTCGGCGCGCCGTGTCGCCAGCTGCTGCGAGAGTCGGTTGGCCCGGTCCCCGGGGCGCCGGAGCGACAGGATCCCGCCCGTGTCGCTGTGGAGAGAGACGCACAGGAGTCCGTTGTCGATGCTCGGATGCCGGGCCCCCCGCCGACGCCACGGCGGCCACGCCCGTGGCGGTTCCGCAAGCTCGACCCGCGCCGGCGTCCGTCCGGGGGCGGGTGGTGAGGAGAGGAGCGACGCCACGCCGGCGCTTTCACGACGCGCCGCCCCTGCCGCCACCGCAGCCCGCCCGACGGCGGCTCCGACCGCATCGCCTTCGGGCGATGCGGTCTCGGGCAGCGTCACGGGAAACGCGTCCGCGTCGAGGCGGACGTACGACCCTCCGTCGGCCGTCCGACGGAAGAGCTCGTCCGGGGTGACGAACGTCCCGAGCACCGTGCTCCACGAGCCGATGCGTCGGATCAGGCGATGCCATTCACCGGTCGTCCCGGCGAAGTGCGCGAACGTGAGCACGGCCACGTGGTCATGATCGAGCGCGTCGCCAAGCCGCGACGGGAGCCCCGTCACGGAGACGGCTCGTCGCGCATCGAGCGGTGGCCGCGCGACCGCCTCGATCGTCCCGCCGGCCCCCTCCCAGCGGATCCGGCCCGCGTGCGGGTCCGGTAGCGGCGTGCCGTCGAACAGCGACCAGACCATCCCGGTGAATCCAAACCCTGAGAGAACGGGTGGCAGGAGCGGGGTCGCGCCTCCGCTGAACCGGGCGAAGACCGCCGGTGTGAAGCCCAGGGACTCCCACGCACCGAGGCCCGCGGAGAACGAGGCGACGACCTCCTCCGGCGTGCACAGGTCGAGTGGCTTCGCGTCCTGCCGTCCGCCGAGCAGCGCGAGCGTGCCGTCGGCGAGCCGCGTACGGATCCGCTCCACGGCAGCCGGCGCCTTCGCCACGAGGGGACCCAGGGCGTCCGCCTCGAACACCAGACCGATCGGCACCGGGGCCTCGACCGCCGCTTCAAGTGCGGCCGGAGCCGAGTTCCTGGCGACGAGCACGAGATCGACGAGCCAGAGATCGGCGGGGTAGTACCGTGCCCGACAACACTCGAGGAAGCCCCAGCATTCACGGAGCCGCTCGCGTACGGCGCCACCATCTCCCGCGACGGCAGCTCGCGCCGCGGCCACTGCGGACGCGCCGAACGCGGTCTCCCCCAGCTCGGGCGCCGTCCGCATGCGGCGGGCGAGCACCTCCGAGAGCAGCACCGCCAGTCCGAGCGCCCGGAAATCCTCCGACCATTCCTCCCCCGGCGCGCCGCCCGTGGTCTCGACACCGACGGCCCGCATCGCCGCCGCGCTCATCGCACCACGTCCGGACGTGCGTTCGATGAAGTGCCCGTCCTGGGCGCCACCAGCCGACCGATGGGAGAACCGATCGGCGAAGCATGCCGGGACGATGCCGAGCGTGCCGGCGTCGTCATGGGGCGGCAGGTCGATGCTCGCCCAGCCGGGCACATCTCCCACCGTCGCGATCAGGCACGGCTCCCAGGCGGCGGTCCAGGCTGCGAGGAGGTCGTCGGCCTCGACCTCCGCGAGCCACGTCGGAAAGTCGTCGAGCGTGTGGCAGGGAAGGAACACCGTCAGACGCGAGATCGCCATGCGGACGAGTGTAGCGTGCGCCTTGCGGCACCCGGAGCGGCGGCGGCCGGTGCGGTTTGACACCCCTCCACGGCCGTTCGTACGATGCCTTGGTGCGGGTCGGATCGAGGGTCTGCCCGCGTCGCCCGACCTGCTTCTTCGCGGACCCGCCCGGGGGTGGTCCCTGCATGGCTCGCAGCCCGTATGCGTGGGGCATCGACATCGGCAAATGCGGCCTCAAGGCCCTGCGCTGTCGGCTGTCTCCGACCGATCCCACGAAGCTCATCGCCGAGGCGTTCGACTACGTCGAATACCCGATGATCCTCTCGCAGCCGGAGGCGAATCCGGTGGAGCTCGTGCAGGCGGCGCTCCAGGAGTTTCTCGGACGCAACACGGTGGAGGGTGATCGTGTCGCACTGGCCGTCCCCGGCCAGATGGGCCTCGCCAAGTTCATCAAGCTTCCTCCCCTCGAGTCGAAGCGTATTCCCGACATCGTGAAGTACGAGGCCCGCCAGCAGATCCCCTTCCCCATGGAACAGGTGGTCTGGGACTGGCAGCGTCTCGCCGGCGGCTTCGAGGAGGGAGGCTTCGTGATGGACGCCGAGGTGGCCCTGTTCGCGATGAAGCGCGAGCAGGTCTACAAGGCGCTCGCGCCCCTGCAGGAGCGCGGTGTCGACGTGGAGCTGCTGCAGCTCGCTCCCATCGCGCTGGCCAACATGATCATGTTCGACCAGCTCCCGCCGGCATCCACGCTCGACCCGGACAACCCGCCGGCCTCGACGGTCATCGTCTCCATCGGCGTCGACAGCACCGATCTCGTCGTGACCAACGGACTGCGGCTGTGGCAGCGGAGCATGCCGATCGGGGGCAACTCGTTCACCAAGGCGCTCGTGAGCGAGATGAAGCTCACCTTCGCCAAGGCCGAGCATCTCAAGCGGAACGCGGTGCGGGCGGAGGACCCCAAGGCGGTGTTTCGCGCGATGCGACCGGTCTTCAACGATTTCGCCAGCGACCTGCAGCGTTCGCTCAACTATTTCTCGAGTTCGGACCGGACGGCGACGATCGGCAAGGTCTATCTGCTCGGCAACGCGGCCAAGCTCCGGGGGCTCGGTGACTTCATCGCCAAGCAGCTGCAGCTCGACGTGCACCGGCTCGAGAAGTTCGACGCCCTCGAGGGCCCCGGCGTCGTCGGCGCCCCCGCTTTTCGGGAGAATCGCCTGGCGTTCGGCGTCTCCTACGGCCTCGCCCTGCAGGCGGTCGGCGGCAGTTCGCTCAGGACCAATCTCGTGCCCCGCGAGATCATCCAGGACCGGATGATCAATGCCAAGAAGCCCTGGGCCGTCGCGGCGATGGCGGGGCTGCTCTCGGCCGCCCTCGTCTATTTCGTCGGCTTCTTCTTCGCATGGCAAACGTACGGCGACTCGGGCTTCCCGGCCGCGTTCCAGCGGGCCGATGCGGTGCAATCGAAGTCGCGAGCGGCGACGATGGCGGTGGACGACGCGAAGACGAAGCGCGACGCGGCCGTGGCGAAGCAGGAATATCTCGTCCGGCTGCAGGATCGCCGGTTCCAGTCGCTCGAAATGCTGCGGGCGGTGCGCACGCTGTTGCCCCACGACGATCCGGCCGCGATCCCCGAGCATCCGGCCGACCGCCGTGAGATCCACGTCGACGCGTTCGACTGTCAGTACTTTCCCGACGTGGCCGTTTGGTTCCAGGCGGTGCGCCGGCAGTGGGAAATGACCAACGCGCCCGGGGACGACATGACCGAGGAGGCGGAGGCCGCGGCGAATCCGGACGCGCCGGCTGATCCCGCTGCCGCTCCGGCAGCCCCAGCAGCCCCGGCTGCGGATGCCGCCGCCGAGGGTGACGGCAAGCCGAAAAAGCGTTGGGGACGCCGGATGCGTGCGCAGGAGGGCCAGGCCCAGGAGAATCCCGAGTCCACCGGGGGAGGCCCCACCGGTCCGGGATGGGTGATCCAGATCGTCGCCCATCACTTCCACAACGAGGACCGCCATCGACCGGAAGAGGGCGAGCAGTTCGTCCGCGGGACCATCGTGGAAAATCTCAACGGCGAAGGAGCGCCGATCACGATCACGGTGGGCCCGAAGGCGGGCTCGCAGGTCTCCGTGCAGGAACTCGGCATCGGGTTTCCGGTGATCGTGCGGTCGGAGCCTTTGCGAAAGGTCTTCGTCGTCCAGACCGCGCCCGGCGGAGCGCCGGGAGGAGCCGGGATGGCCGGCGCGAACCCCGCTCTGGCCGGGAGTGGCGTCCCGGGAGGGCGGCGTCCAGGGGACGAACAACTGGAACTCAAGCGCCACGATTTCGTGCTGCAGTTCCTGTGGCAGCCGGTCGAGGCTCCACATCCGCCGATCGCTCCCGCACAGTTCGCGGCTCCCGGCGGCAGCAGATTCTGATCTCCGTTGAACGACAGACGCTGAACGACACACGACGCGGAGCGATCCGATGCCCCAGTTCGTCGATACGGTGGTGCCCGAGGGTGCACGACCCGCCGTCAAGGCGATGCTCAAGCATCACTTCTGGATTCTCGCGGTGCTCCTGCCGCTGATCCTCCTGCCGCTCCTGTTCTCCGGAAGCGGCGCCATCGGCACGCAGATCGATTCGCGGCGTCAGGAAATCGATGGCAAGCTCTCTCAGGTGAAGCAGGTGTCGGGCGTCACCCCGCACCCCAACGAGGAATGGTCGAAGGCGATCGAAAGCCAGGCACTCGCGGTGAGCCAGGAGATCGAACAGGAATGGGACCGCCTCTGGGAGAGTCAGGCCGCTCTCCGGGTCTGGCCCCAGGAGCTCGGCGCCGACTTTCTCAGGTCCATCTCGAGACTGCGGACGAACGATTCGCTGCCCCGGCCGCTCCTCCAGCGGTACCAGACGACGGTGCCGCGTGTCGTGACGAAACTTCCGGAGCGCATGGGCGTTCCCCCCGCCCCGTTCGAGGCAGGGGGCGTCGGAGCGGGAGTCGCCGGATCGCCGATGGCAGACCCCCGGATGGGATTCGGGGCCGGGGGAGCTCCCGGCGGCGCGCCACTCCCGGGTTCCGACCCGGCTGCCGCAACGCCATTCATGCCGTCGAAGTTCACCTGGAATCCGGGTGATCAGACTCGAATTTTCCAGTCGTTCGTGTGGACGGCCGTGCCCAGCACGCGGCAGGTGCTCATGGCCCAGGAACAGTTGTGGGTCTACGGATTGTTCTGTGACATCTTCCGCGAATTCGTGAAGGATGCGACCGGACCGCATGACTCGCCCGTCGCGATGGTCGATGAGATTGCCATCGGCCAGGACGCCGCCGAGCCCGGGCCGGGTGGCATGCTCGAAGGGCGGGTCTTCCTGCCGGCGGCTCCCCGCGGTGCGGCCGGCATGGGGATGGACATGAGCGGGATGGGATCGGGCATGGATTCTGCGATGATGGGGGCTGCTTCTGGATTCGGGGGAGGACAACGGGCGGGGCGTGGGATGCGGCTGCGCGGCGGCCGCCCTGGTATGGAGGCCTCGGGCAGCGGATTCCCCGGCGGGCCCGGTGGCATGCCCGGGACGGGCACGGGTGACGCCGGGAATGCCGCACCGAACGACATCGAACTGCTCAGTTTTGCGTACGTCGATTTCGGCGGGAGTGCCCTGCCGGCCGACAAACTCACGACGGAACCGGGTGCCGAGATGGTTCATCTCATGCCGTTCGCCCTGCGTGTCGTCATCGATCAGCGAAAGATCGATGCACTGCTGGTCGCCCTCGCCGCCTCGCCCATCCCGATTGACGTCCGTCAGATTCGCATCAACGCAGACGGTGCGACGACCATGCTCAGCGGGGCCGGTGGCATGCCCGGCATGATGCCGATGGGCTCGGGAGACCCGAACGCGTTCGCTGGAGGTGGCGGCTTCCCGGCTGCCGCCGGACTGCGGCGCCATGATGTCCGCCTCGAGGTTCGCGGCACGGTGGCCCTCGCCACCAAGCGTGGCGATCCCGTGGTGGTCGCCCCGCCGACCGCGGGCTTCTCGCGTCACGGACTCGGTCGGTCTGTCGCCCGACTACCAGCCCTGCGAGGTCGACGGCCTGTTCTCTCGGTTCACCGCGGCGTGGAGGACCGTTCATGAAGGCTCCCAGTGTCAAGTTCGATCCGACCGCCATCGGCATGTTCTTTCTCGCCCACGGCGAGAAGATTGCGGTCGCCATCGTGTCCGTGGTGGCCCTCCTGCTGGCTTGGGGAGGGGTGCAGGCCGTGCGAGGACGATCCGTGACGAGCGACCGTCGTCCGGACGTCATCGTCCAGGAGGCGACGCGCGCCGAGGCTCACATCGTCAAGGACAAGGCCGTGCCTGAGACGATGGTGGTCGCAACGACCTCCCTTGCGACGGACCTCGAGCCATGGCGTTCGCCGAAGATCGACGTCCCGCCAACGCTCGCGCTCCTCGATCGGCCGCTGTTCGACGCCGAATCGAAGCGTTCCCAGCCCGAGATCCTGCCGGTCGAGGATCTCATCGTCTCCACCGGTCTTGTCGTCCTTCCGCAGCGGATGGCGCCCGGGGCCGACGGGGGATTTCCGGGAGCCGCGCCGCCGGAATTCCCGGGTGCTCCGGAGCAACCGGCGGCCGAGACGCCCGCGCGGCGAGGCAGAAGCCTGCGGAAGCCGCCGCAGCAGACATCGGAGACCACGTCGCCTGCCGGCTCTCCCGACATGGGCATGATGATGGCCGCCCAGGCACAGCCGGGAAAGGTGAGGGTGGTCCCCTATGCGATCGTGACGGGCCTGGTCCCGGCCCGCAAGCAGTTCGAGGAGTATCGTCGGCGATTCGGCAGCGCGACCTTTCAGGATCCACGCCGGGATACGCCGCTGTGGAGCGACTACGAGATCGACCGCAGTCTCGTCGCTCCGGATGGCACGGACGACTGGGCCCCGCTCGATCTCTCCAAGGTCGTCGCCGCCCAGATGGCGGAATGGACGGCCGTCGCCCAGGACCTCGTGCCTCCGCTCTTCATGCTCGGGGCGGATGAGGCGGTTCTCAATCGTGCTGCGACACCGCTTCCGTTCTGTGCGCCGCTTCCCCAACGCGTGGATGGCATGTGGGGTGACGAGGCCGGTCATCCGTGGATCGCGCGGGCGGTTCAGGAACTGATGGAACGGCAGCGCGCGGCAGCCGTGCCCGCGACGAACGCGCCGCAGGGACAGGGACCGATCGACGTCTTCCAAGGTGCGGGCGGAGGCTTCGGTCCCGGTGGGTACGGAGCACCCGGTGGATCGATGATGCCTCCGCCCGGCATGATGTCGGGGCCTGGAATGATGTCGCCGCCGGCCATGATGTCTGGTCCCGGGATGATGTCCGATCCAGCCATGATGGCAGGGTCCGGAATGATGGACGGCGGCATGGGCATGCCTGCGAATGCGATGGCGCAGCGGCCGGAGTATCGGCTGTTTCGCTTTGTCGATACGACCGTGGAGCCTGGCAAGCGATACCGCTACCGCGTGCGACTCAAGGTGTGGAATCCAAACTGGAGCCCGAATCCGGAGCAGATGCGGCCGCATGTCGCCGATTTCTCGATCACGAAGGAGCAGCGGATCGGATCCCCCGACAGCGCCGTGTCGTCCATCGCGCGGGTCCCGGAGACGACGTCGCTGCTGCTCGCGACGCTGCCCGACGCCGAGAGGAAACGGCTGAAGATCAAGCCGGGCACGTTCGAGGTTCTGGTCAAGGCGACGACGGAGAAGACCGGCGACTTCACGCTGCGAAGCGTCCTGACCGACGTCGGCGGCTTCGCGAACGTCGACTCCAAGCTCAACAAGACCGGCGACGTGCGGTCGCGCGGCGACGACGTCACAACCGGGCTGCTGCTCCTCGACGCCGTCGGGGAGCAGGGCGATACGGCGGAGGGACCGGCTGCAAAACGTGCGAAGGCGCCGCCCGAGCCTTTCGAGATGCTCTTCACGCGTGACGATGGCACGTTCGAACTGGTGTCGGCCGCGGATTCGCAGGCGTCCTTCGTCCGCTACCGCCAAACACTCCCCGATGGCGAGGACACGCGGCGTGGTCCGGCAGCCCAGCAGACGCCGGGGTCCCCGTACGGATCGCCCGCCATGATCTCGTCGCCCTTCGGTCAGGTATCCCCATGAATCACACCATCGGCAACCACCGACGGGATTTCCTGGCCGCTCTGGTCCCCGTTGTGTGCGTGCTCATCGCGGGGACGGGCCTTCGGTTCGCGACCGCCGCCGACGTGCCGAAGGACTGGCGGGCCTTCGAAACGGACCAGCGGACCCAGGACTATCGGAACAAACTGCGGGAGGGCACATTCGACGCCACCAGCCGGGGATTCCTCACGGACGTCGCCCTTCCCCAACTCGCCCTTCCAGCCAATCGCGACTCGATCGATCGGGTCCGGCGTCGCATCCGCGAATCACTCGTCGCAGAGCCGTCGCTCCCGACCACCGTGGAATTCATGACGGCCCTCGCGCGGGACAACGCGGTCCCGCTGGCCGTCCGGGTCAACGCCATGCTCCTGCTCGGAGAACTCACGGGGCGGGACAAGAAACCGTGGCCGGCAGCTGCGGCACCACTCGTCACCGCGGTCGGTGACGCCTCCATGCCGATGGCCCTGCGCGTGGCAGCGGCGGCCGGACTCGACCGTCATGTCGCCACTGCCGCGAAGGAGCTCGCGGCGACCAGCGGACCGGTGCTCGTGTCGGTGGCCAGGGCCGATCCGGCCGCCGCCGACCCCGTGGCGGTGAACTGGCTTGCCGGGCGTGCCCTGCTGATGCTGGCCGCCATGGGACGCGACGCGCCCGCGGACGCGACCGGCGTGGCCGCTGCAATCCTGGCCGATGACACGCGTTCCGTCGATGTCCGTGTGAGGGCCGCAGCGGCGCTCGGCGGGACGGCCGCCGAGGGACGTGGGGTCGATGCCACGGCATCGCTCCAGCGCATTCGCGACCTCGCCCTCACGATCGTGAAGGACGAGCGTGAACGAGCCCGACGGGCAGGTTCTCAGGCGCCCGGATACCCGGGGAGCCCCGGATACGGCGATCCATCCATGCTCGCGCCTCCCATGATGGCACCTCCGGGATTTCCCGACCCGTCCCTCGGCGGCGGACCGGGATTCGGTGGGCCGGGCATGCCGGTCGGTTCGTTTCCGGGGAGCGCGCCGATGGGCCCCTCGGGCATGCCTGCCCCGGCGATGTCGCCGGCAATCGAGGGATTGCAGTTGTCCTTCCGTCGGGCGGCATGGCGGCTGTGGATGCTCGGAGACGCGATCGAGAAGGACGGGGCCACGTCAGGACTCATCCTCGTCGCCGGTCCTCTTCAGGACAACGCGCGGCAACTCGCAAAGGTGCTGCGCGACGCGGCGACGGCGATCGACGCCGCCCCGTCGCCCACCACGATCGAGAGGGCGTTCAAGATGCTCGGTGGCAAGGATGCCAAAAGCGCGGCTCCCGCCGCCGGGCAGGCGGCTGGTGGACAGGCCGCGCCGGCCGTCGCCGAAGGCGCGGCGCCCGAGCAACCGGCGGCTGCCGCGGCACCAGCTGCACCACCGGCTCCGGCACAGCCGGCCGCTCCCAATCCGTTCGCCCAATAAGGGTCGGCGAGGCGTTGGCATCG
>Ga0214923_10005590_pt1 | contig 14532 bp, 10 predicted proteins | sample LL1510_MetaG_FD_177993 | JGI IMG/M metagenome (GOLD analysis project Ga0214923, IMG submission 177993) | Freshwater microbial communities from Lake Lanier, Atlanta, Georgia, United States - LL-1510 | ecosystem: Environmental > Aquatic > Freshwater > Lake | place: USA: Georgia | collected... | reverse complement strand
TTGATTGTTAACGGTTATATTTTGATTACCATTTTTAGCTGGAACTACTTTAGTAACAACATTTGATTGTGTTAGATTTTGACTGTCAACTTGTGTTGTTATAGTAGATTTTTGATTTTTAAAAGTAGGTAATGTAGGGGTTAAAGAAGGAGTAACTTTAGGAGCTGCTTTAAAGTTTTTAACAAAATTAAGATGTTGTTCTGTTGAGATTTCAACTGCTTCTTGAGAATTATTTAGTTTTAAAGAAGGATTTTTAATAGAGAAGGATGTGGAGTTATCTGGTCTTATTTTTCCAATAAAAACCCCGGCAGAGTAATCGCCTGTATAAAAGTTATTAAAGTCATAAAAGGTGTATCTATTCCAATAATATTCGTTATCTGGAGGAACGTATAAATAATCTTCAGATAAAACATAAGAATATGTAGGATCATAAAAGTTTAGAGTATCTACTCCGCCAGCGTATTGTTCATACATAACAAAGCTGGAGACATTTAGAGGAAAATTTGCGGAGACAATTTGATAAGTTTTTGCATTTGATCCCGTCCAACTTATAGATGTATCTGATGGAATATTGAATTGATAAGAGCCGGATGGACTGTTATATTCATTGAGAAGGTTAGGATTATTTGTAGAGTAGACGCTGTTAGTCATATAATTCATTACAGCTCTTTGCATAGCTTGTCTTCCTTGATAACTACGAGTTCCGGATGGTGAAGCAGCAAATACGTAATACTTATTATTTTCAACGTAAAAACCAATATCGCTGGTAGTAATTGGACTAGAATAAACATTTGTAAAATAATTATAAGCCCATTGACCAAATGGTAATAGATCTCCTTGAGATAGGTAATATTCTCTTGTTGGAAATAAACTTGTTTGACGAGCTAGGTTATAATTAATCAGAGATGCTGTAGATAGAGGATAATAATTTGCATACCATTGTTTGATCCATAAGGGTAAGTCATAAAGATTATTATTTTCATCATAGATACCATTAGCGTAACCAAGAAGAGTAACAAGACCGGAGAGAGCGTTTTGTATATAACCCATTTCTAAACTCATTGCTGCAAGAGAATAGTTCAAGGAAACGGTTGGATCGGCTGTTGAATAATTGAAATTGTTTTGAAGAATAGCATATAAATTTGGATCAAAAGTAGTATTTTTAAATATATTTTGATAGTTTAAAAATTGGATGTTTCCAAGAGCGTTTATATTACCATCAACGTATAAAAGCGAGTTAAATTCATTTATAGAGTGTCCAGATAAATTTCCAATAGCAACTCCTTTTGTGAAAAAAGAAGTTCCATCTTTTAATAAACTTAGACCATCTGTTTGTTGAATTTCATTCATAGGACCCGAAGGAGAGATTGTAAAAGCTGGATTGATATATCCGTAAACTGTGATTTTAACAATACCTGGTTGTTGAGGTCCAGCAACTCCTGTTGCAAAAGTTCCAACTTGTGTTCCATCTTTTGAAGTGAATTGATGTCCAAGCATAGAGTAGTTACCGCCGCCTCCACCGCCACCTGCATAACATCCTGTGCTGTAAACCCAATCATTGCCGGAATTATATAAACCGCCGCCTCCGCCTCCGCCAAAACCTCTTCCGCCGCCGCCACCGGAATATATATCAACGTTGACATAAGTTGTTGAAAGTAAAGGAACTTCTTGATTAGTATCATAAAGAGCAACCGCTCCGTCTCCTCCTGTGCATGAAATATCAGTTGAAAAAGAAGGGGTGATGAGAGGCATTCCGCTACCTCCATCTTTAGCTGGAAACCCAAAAGGATTCCAAGCATTTGTGTTACCTGTTCCGGCAAAGCCTCCGGTGTTTGAAAAACCGCCAGATGCGAAGACAATAGAATTAACATATCCAGTAAAAGGTAGATAAGGGATTAATAAGCTGTTAGTTTGAACGTTTGTAGATTCGGTTTCGCTATCTGCTCCTACATATTCATTAAAGAATTTAGTTCCATCACCAATGTTTCTTTGATAACTAGAAAAGTTAGAAGAAGAGCCTCCTCCTCCGGCTACTGCCATAAGTTTATAATTGGATCCTGAATTCATATAAACATAGCTAGCTCCTCCACCAGAAAGTTCGGTTGTTTTATTATAAGTAAGATTTGCATCTCCTGTGCTTGGAACGCAAATATAGTAAGGTCCTGTATAATAATCTACATTTCCTTCATAGCTATTATATTGAATGTATCCTAGTCCATTTCCTGGTCTTACATATATACTAGAAGTATAACCACCATAAGGTGGATTATAGGATTGTATGATTGTTCCTGTAGCGTAGATAGCGGAAGATTTGATCCATTCTATTTCATTGTTAGGTAAAAAATTTACATAATCATGATTAAAGATACTATAATACTGGCCAGTAGAGTTCCAAGTAGCTATATAATAAATTGGAGTAGAACCGGTAAAAAAGTAACCGATTGAAGAGGAGGAATAAGTAACATCTATACTATATTGTAAGATATTAGCTGGTCCGGAAGCTAATGGAATGAGAGGAAGAGATTGATTATTATATGTTGCTCCACCTTCTCCAACGTCTCCTGCCCATATTTTAAGGGTTGTAGTTCCTGTTAGAGAATCTTGTCTAGCGTAAGAATAACCACCGTAACCTCCAACTAAAGAGTCTCCTCCTCCTGCTCCCCAACATTCAATTTCAACTGAAGTAGTGTTTTCAGGTGCTGTGAAAGTTTGGACAGAAGATGTAGGATAGAAGTAATAGGTTTGAGATCCGTAGCTGTTATAGTTAAATTGGTATCCGCTTTGATTAATAGTTGGATCAACAATGTGTAAGTTTTTCATTTCAACGGGACCAGAGTTATAGTAAATTGTTGTTCCATTTTCAGACCAGAGCGTAGCGCCTTGAGCGCCTGTAGGACCGATTGGACCTCCTGAGGGACCGGTAGGTCCATAATATCCTTGCCATCCTTGAACGCCTTGAGCACCTTGAACGCCTTGAGCACCTTGAACGCCGCGAGGACCTGTAGGACCGACAATGGAACTTAAACCAACTCCGACTTTGTTTGTCACTCCTGAATTAGTGTTTATAAAACGAAAGTTTGACATGTTCTTATTAATTAATTATATAAAAAATAATTAATTAATAAAATATTTTTTCATCCTTTTTAAAGAATAATTTTTTAACATACTCATATCGTCAGAATACAAATCTAAATACATTGAAAAACTATTTCCTACTTTCACTATAAAGTTTCCTATATCTTCTACATATTTATCAACTTCTCTTGGTTGCATTAATATGTCTTTCCATTGTTTTCTACTTGAATTCATCACCAAACTTGCAAAGCGATAATTTGTTGTTAATTGATGATATATTTCTTGTTTGACTTTAATTAACAATAACTTTTCTTTCTCTTCAATCAACTTTGCTTGTTGTTCTCTTGCTGAAAGTTGAACGGGCCACGGGCTGCCGTGTTCATTCGTCAACTCAATATCCTCCGCTTGTTTTGAAAACTCATTAAAAAGATGATCCAAATCTAAAAGAGGCATTCCAAAGTGAAATCCCCACTCTTGATAAATCTTGACTAAGCCTAGATCAGCCGCGCGCATGTAATAATATTGAAAGTTTTTTTCTTTTGCAAATTGTGCCGACTTATATGTTAAGAAAGATCCTAAGCTTGGATGAATAGTCTTTGTAACGGTTTCGTAACGGTTTGATAAGGTTACTTCTTTTTCAACTTTTACAGAACAAACTAACATGGATTGAATCACATTAAAGTTGTATAGAAAGTAGTATTCGGTATCAAGATCTTTTAAAAGTCTAAAAGCTAAGACATCACATTGTTGACCGTGATATTGTAACGCTGACTTGACCGCAACAAATTTATAGTCGGCATCTTTTAGTGAGTCTTTGATATAGTCTTCATCAATTTGGCGGTGACACAATCTATCTCCGTAGTGATTGATATAGTCGGTGATTTGTTGGTCGACGGTAACGTCATCTATGTGAATTATTTTTTTTAAAGGAGAGATGGCGGATTGAATGCGTTCGATGAGGAGGAAAGAGAAGTCTTCCCACATCAAGACGTTATTTGTTTCGAGAGGAGTGGAGTATAGACCTTCGATATTTTTGGAGAAGACTTCGACACGATTTTCAAGATCATAATTGTGACAAAAGTCGTTTTCAATCATCTTTACTTTTTAATAGTTTTTTAATAAAAAAATATTAAATTAATTTTTATCAAATCTTTTTTTAGATCTAAAACGGTATAATGTTTCATAAAATGAATAAACCAACGTTAAAGACTAGTAAGTTAAAAGACTCGCCTCAATTTGAATTTGATATGAAGTTTCCGATATTTAAGTCGAGTGAAAAGATGTATACTGTTACGCCAAGTAGTGTTAAAATGAGTTTGATGGATGTGTGTAAAATACTTCAAAGTTATGGAAAGGATCGTAACAAGGACAATTCGTGTCCGTCGGGGGTCTTTGACCCCCTTGAATTTTTTATATTTGCATCTGGATTTATTTCTGGAGTGGTGTTTGATAGAATTGTTTTTGGTAAATAAGTTATTTAAAAAAAAGAAAAGGAGAGAGTAGTAAAGATGGAAGTTAAGCAAGTGTTAGAGGAAGTGTGGGAGTTAGGATATTTTAAGATAGCGCCAAATGAGAGGCCAGTGTTGATAGCGCCAAAGTTTTCAGTGCATAAAGATAGGTTATTTTTGGTGTTACAATACTTGAAGGATTATTTTGAGCATCATCCAGAGGAGAAGTTGGAATGTTTTTTTACATGTTATGATGGGTTTAGAGAGCATTCAGAGTTTTCTGAGAATCCGATATTTGTGGAAGCGACACCAGAGTTGTTACAATTGTATAAAGGGAGGGGGTCAGCGGGAGAACCAGGTAGATTTATTCAGCCAGGAAATATGAAGGATATATATCCAAAGTTTCAATTGCCTGTGTTAGCGATGGGAAGACACATTACAGATCCAAATGTGTTATTGATACCAGATACAGATTTCATAAAGTCGAGGGGATATATTGAGTTGAGAAAGGAGATAGAAGATAATGATATACCTTTTGAGAATAAGATCAATAAGATATTTTGGAGAGGCGGCGCACACGGTCCGGCATTAAAGACGTATGATCCGGTTCACAATCCAACGCGTAAGCAAAGACAGATATGCGTGGATGTGTCAAAGGAGAATAAGGATATTTTTGATGCGGAATTTTCATATTCAACAACAAAAAAGGAGATGTTAAAATATAAATATGCCTTGGATTGTGATGGCGAAGTAGAATGTTATAGTGCCTCGTATTGGAAATTATTTTCAAATTCTGTGGTATTTAAAGCGTATTCTTTTTGGGATCATTATTATTTGAATCTTTTAAAACCCTGGGTTCATTATATTCCGGTTAAAGGAGATTTTTCAGACATTCGTGAAAAATATGAATGGGCTGTATCTCATGAAGAGGAGTGTAAAGAGATATCAAGAAGATCAACTGAATTAATAAATGAGTTAACTTATGAAAAATTTATAAAAGACTATAAGATACAATAATTAATTGATTTTAATAACATTTTTATTTACAATAAAAATAAAAATGTATTCTTTAAAAGGTAAAAAACTTGCTAAATTTTGTCAAAATGGTGACTGTAATAGAAAATCTACTTTTAACTATCAATATTCAAAAGGATGTGTATATTGTTCGGATCATAAATTACCAGGAATGATAGAAAAACATACAAAAAAACATTGTATGTTTAAGGACTGTAATACATTTCCTAGTTATGCATTTATTGGAGATAAACCCAAGTTTTGTAAAGAACATAAAGAAGAAGGTATGATAGGAGTTAAATGGAAAAAATGCGAGTCTACTGATTGTATGAAAATACCTTGTTTTAATTTTAGAGGTGCTAAAATTGGTAAATTTTGTTTTCAACATAAAGAAAAAGATATGATTAATGTTGTTGATAAAATTTGTGAATTTAAAGATTGTGAGATTAAACCAACTTTTAATTATGAAGAATATAAAACTGGTAGATTTTGTTCTTTACATAAACTTAAAGGTATGATAAACTTGTCTTCAAAAAAATGTTACATATTAGGATGTAAAGGATTTGTTCATTATGGAATAAAAGGAGAAGAAGCAATTAGTTGTAAAGAACATAAGTCATCCGTTATGATTCCTTTTAAAAGAGGATTATGTCATTATAAAGATTGTAATACAAGAGCTAACTTTGGATTAAAAGGAGAAAATGCACAATTTTGTGTTATTCATAAAGAAGATAATATGATTGATTTAAAAAATAAGGTTTGTGAATATAAAGACTGTATCAAGAGACCAAATTTTAATGTAAAAAATAGTAAGGTTGGTAAGTTTTGTTTAGAACATAAAGAGTCAGATATGGTAGATGTAACTCATAAAACATGTATTTTAGAAGACTGTTTAAAAAGGGCAATCTATGGATATTGTAATGAAACACTTAATTATTGCGCGGATCATAGGACAAATTTTATGTTTAAGAAGACTAAAGTTGAATGTAAAGAAAAAGGATGTAAGGAAATTGCTACTTTTGGAAATATGGAAATTAATCATTGTGAAGAACATGCGACTAATAATGAAGTTTGTTTGATTATATCAAAATGTAGTAAGTGTGGAAGTAATGAATTTTTAAATAAAGAAGGATTGTGTATGACAAAGTGTTCAATTATTAAGATTTTTGAGGAAAATAAAAAAGTAGAAAGAAAGAAAGAGAAGAAAATGTTGGAATATCTAGATGATAAACTTAAAGATATACAAGAAGAGTTTAAAATTAATGATGACAAAGTAATTGATCGTTCGTGTAGTTTATATAGACCAGATAGAAGTTATGATTGTTTTACTCATATTGTAATAGTAGAGTGTGATGAAGAACAGCATAAAAATAGATCATTTTGTAGTAAGTATAGAGATTTACGTCATTTTGAAGATTGTAGAATGTTTGAAATTCAGCAAGCTTTTGGATTACCATGTTTATTTATTCGTTGGAATCCGGATTCATTTAAAGTAAGAGAAAAACTTGTTAGAAAATATTCAATAGATAAGCGTCTAGATATTTTACAAAAATGGATTCGACAATGTATAAATCTTACTATTGACAAAGAGCAGCCTCCTTCTTATATAGAATTATTTTTTGATGAATATGATGAAGGAAATAAAACATTTACATCAATATATGAAGAACATGTTTTATGAAAGTTAAATAAAGTTGGACATCTTGTCATTGGAAATTATTTTGTAATAGTGTATTATTTAAAGCGGAATCTTTTTGGACACAATGGTATTATAAAGATTTAAAACCATGGGTTCACTATATACCTTTAAAAGGAGATTTTTCAGATATTCGCGAGAAATATGAGTGGGCGTTAGCGAATGAAGAAGAATGTAAAAAAATATCTCAACGAGCAACCGAATTTATAAAAGGAATAACATATGAAAGTTCAATAAAAGAATATAAGATTCAATAAGTAAAGTGTTTAATTAATAAAACTAATAAATAGTTTTATTAATCTTTTAAGTAATAAATTATTCTTTTTCATTATACGAAGGAACTAGAATACCGCAATCATGAATCCACTTTTTAATTTTATTAAAGGATGGAGATAAATCTTTTTCTAAATAAAATCCACGATCAACTTTTATTCTAAGCAAAGTTGGAATTTCATCTTGTGATACAACTATATTTATTTCTTCATGAAAATAAACAGGTTGTCCTTTAATAGTTTTATTTTTCATATCTTTCCAAAAGCTATGATTTAAATCATATGGTATACATTTAAGTTTAAATTTTTGTATGCTTTCTTCATTCCAAACGAGTCCATATTTATGAATACCATTTTCATCATAACCTTTACAATCATATCCTTTTTCATTGTATTTGGTATTTGTTTCATTATGAATTCCATCTTTACGAAAGCCATTTCGATCAAATCCATCTTGATCAAAGCCTTTATCATCATATCCATAAAAGTCATATCCGTCTTGATTGAATCCTTCTTTATTATAACAAAATTCACACATTAAATCGCTATCATGTATTATATGGTTTCCATTTTCATCATATAAATAATTACAACGCTCAAGCGATCCAGTATATTTTTTGTGTCCTTGTCTGTCGTAGTTTTTTTTCAATATTTTCTTAGAGTCTTTATAATTTCCATCTTGATCATAGCCTTTAGCATTATATATATAGTAGCATATTAAATGATCATAATGAAGTAGATGTTCTCCACGTTCATTATAAAAGTAATCACAACGATCATGAATGGAATGTCTATTATTTCCTTGACGATCGTATCCATGTATGTTATATCCTTCTTTATCATATCCTTGACGATCATATTCTTTTTTAAAGAATGGATCCATACGGAATCCATCTTTATCAAAGCGAATAGTGCATTCCTCCTCAGAGTCAAATTGTATAATAAGCATTTTAATAAAACTAATTAAAATTAGTTTTATTAATCAGTTAATTTTGTTAATCTTTTTGAAATTATTCTTTTTTCAATGAGGGTCTCTAAATTGGATTTAGACCCTTTCTGATTCGAGTGTTTTTATTAAGAATATATTAAGGACCTTCTTCTAATGATTCATAGTTTTATTAATAAGTTAATCTTTTTAAATAATGGACACGATAATCTTTAGTATAAAAATGTATTAATCTTCTTTTTCATTATATGAAGGAACTAGAATACCGCAATCATTAATCCATTTTTTAATTTTATCAAATGACGGCGATAAACCTTTTTCTAAAAATAGAATATTTTCAGTCTTTATAGCAATTAAAGTTGGAATTTCATCTTTTGATAAAACTATATTTAATTTTTCATGAAAATAAACCGGTTGTCCTTTAATAGTTTTATTTTTCATATTATTCCAAAAAATATTTGTTAAATCATATGGTATACATTTAAGTTTAAAATTTTGTATGGTTTCTTCATTCCACTCGATTCCATCTTCATTATAACCATCTTTATCATATCCATCTTCATTATAACCGTCTTTATCATATCCATCTTCGTCATATCCAGACCAATCGTATCCATATTTGTCATACCCTTTATAATCATAGCCTTCCTTATTGTATTTTGTATTTGTTTCATTATGAATTCCATCTTTGTTATATCCATCTTCATTAAACCCTTCTTTGTTATATCCTTTATAATCATATCCTTCGTCATTGTATTTAGTATTTGTTTTGTTGTGAATTCCATCTTTGTTATATCCTTTATAATCATATCCTTCTTTGTTATAACCTTCTTTGTTATAACAAAGAAGATTATAACCATTTTCATCATATCCATCTTTGTCATATCCAGACCGATCGTATCCTTTTTCATTAAATTTTGAATTTGTAAATATGTGAATTCCATTATTATTAAATCCTTCTTTATTAAATCCTTCTTTGTTATATCCTCTTTCATTATAACCATCTTCGTCATATCCATCTTCGTCATATCCATCTTCGTCATACCCTTTACAATCATATCCTTCCAAATTGTATTTGGTATTTGTTTCATTATGAATTCCATCTTTACGAAAACCATTTCGATCAAATCCATTTCGATCAAATCCATCTTGATCAAAGCCTTTATCATCATTAGAGTCTTCAATTAGTTTTTCTTCATCGTCATCAGAGTCTTCTTTTTTATGTGTCGCAGAAGGAATCTTAAATCCGCAGTTTAATAACCATTCTTTAAGATTATTATACGATGAATCTAATTTATCTTCTGTGATAACTCCATTTTTTTGTTTAATTCCAATGAATACGGGAATTTTATCAATAGAATATACAATATCTAGATTAAAGTTTAAATAAACTTGTTTTTGGTTGATTGTTTTTGTAGTTGTATGAGTCCAAAAAGGATTTGTTATGTCATATGGTATATAATCTATATTATATAAAGTTTTATGTTTTAAGAGATCTTTTAAATTTAAAGGTTGTTTGCAATAATTATTTTTATCAAATCCTTTTTTGTTATATTTAGTCATTGTTTCATAATGAATTCCTTCAATATTAAATCCATCTTTATCATATCCTTTTTCATCAAATTCTGATTTTGTAATTATGTGAATTCCTTTACTATTAAATCTTCTTTTATTAAATCCTTCTTTGTTATATCCATCTTTATTAAACCCTTCTTTATTATAACCATCTTTGTTATATCCTTCTTTATTAAACCCGTCTTTGTTATAACCTTTCCTGTTAAATCCATTGCGATATCCTGTTCTATCGAATCCATATTTATCAAATCCATCTTTACTAAATCCAAACTTATCATATCCCTCATAATCGTATCCTTTTTCATCAAATCTTGTTTTTGTATAGATATGTATATATTCATCATTTAAAGGGTAAGGGTTAACTCTAAATCCTCTTTCATCATATCCATATTGATCATATCCTTCATGATATAAAGAGTTTGTAAACTTGTTAATACCCGTTTCCTTATGAAATCCATCTTCATTATATCCTTCTACAGAATAACCAAATTTATCGTATCCATCCTTAGTAAATCCTAAATTATTAAATCTTGTCAAAGTTTTTTCGTGAAAATTAAATTTATTAAATCCATCTTCATCATAACCATATTCGTCATAACCATCGTCATTAAACTTTGTTTCAGTATATTTATGAATTCCTTTTTTATTAAATCCATCCGTATTGTAGCCATTTTCATCATAACGTGTTTTTGTATATTTATGAATTCCTCTTTCGTCAAATCCATCACGATATCCATATCTGTCAAATCCATCTCTATCTTCTCCATAACGATTTAAACCTTCTTGATCGTATCCATTTTCATCATACCCAAAATCATCTTCATCATAATCATCCCACTTACTCATATGTCTTCCTTCTTTATCATGTTTGTAACCATTCTTATGAAGACCTTTTCTATTGTATCCTTCAATGTCGTATCCGTCTTTATCATATCCCTCTTTATCAATTCCATCAAAGTAGAAGCCATCTTTATCCAAACCGTCTTCGTCAAAACCGTTTCTGTTATATCCTCTATGATCATAACCATTTTTATCATAACCGTATTGATCGTAACCATATTGGTCGTAAATAAGGTCCTTTAAGTAATTCATTTTACTTTTACTTTAAAAAAAAGTAAAAGTAAAATAGAAAGTCAGTTAATTTTATTAATTTAACGAATCAATAAAATTTCCTTTTTCAATATCATATATAAGATTTCCATCTTTATCATATCCTTCCTTATTAAATCCTAATATATTATATCCATCTTTATTTATTCTGTTAATATCAAATCCATCTTTGTCAAATCCTTGTTTATCATATCCTTCTTTATCAAATCCTTGTTTATTGAAACCATCTTTACCAAATCCTTGTTTATCAAATCCTTTTTTTTTTAAACCATCTTTACCAAATCCATTTCTATCATATCCTTCTTTATCGAATCCATTTCTATCATATCCTTCTCTATCAATTCCATTTCTATTAAAATCATTAATATCGAATCCTTCTTTATCATATCCTTCTTTATCTATACCATTGATATTAAATCCATCTTTATTATAACCAGTTTTATCATAACCGCGTTGATCATATCCTTTATTATTATAATATCTTTGATATATTGGTGGAAAAAGATCTGCGGTAAACTTAGATCTTTTAAAGTCTTTCTCTGTCGGAGAAGTTGGTTTATAGGGGAGACAGTAGACGTATTCTACTGAATGAAGTTTTCTTTTTTTTGTTATAGAATTCAATTTGTTTGTTACAGGAGGGTCTTCCATTTATTATATAAAATCCAATGTATAAATTGTAAAAAGTCAGTTAAAGTTTATAATAAAGCAAAATTGATTAATTTGAAAATTTAACCGTTAAATATTGCTTATTCAACCTTCAAAAATGATTATGAAATTTTGATATATATTTTACAACTAAACGATAGATACTAGTAAAGTAGAAGACATATTAGAGTTGAATGAAGAAATAGAAACAGATTTAGAAAGTGTTAAGAAAAAGGTGGAAGAAAAGAGTTTAATCATTAAACAAGAGTTTTCAGAGTGTGTAAATAAGAAGGATTGGAATAGGGCAAAGGAAAAAGTTATATTATTATCATATTATGAAAAATTATGGAAAAGGATTCTTGAGAAAATGTAAATAAATAAAGTTAAATTTTGATTTAAAATCTTTTGTATTAATAATAAAAATGACAACAAATATTTTACTAAGACTTGAAAAACCACATCATGTAGAATGTCTTAAGACATTTATGATTAGTTGTGTAGATGATTTAAAGAATCAATCTTCCGAAGATAAATTTCATTTTATTTTAATGGTAACGGAAGAGTTAAAAGATTTTGTCGAAGAAGTTATGACAAAACTTAAAGAATCTTTGATGTTAGAATCTTTGAGTTACCAAATTAATGGTGAAGAGTTACCTGAGCATAGAGAAGTTAGTGTAAGAAGTATTGTTCTTCCAATGGGATTAACAAGTGGTAATGAAGTAAAAATAACACCAGAATTATTTAAAGAGAAGATGAGTAAGATGGAGACAACATGTAAGTTTGAACCGGAGATTTGGACATTTGAAGAAGCGGATGATGTAGCGAATATAATACGTTATTGTTATTCACAAGTAGTGCAAATATTAGATTTTACGGAAAGAGTGATGGAAGATATAAAGGAACGTTTGGTTCCGTCGGGGTCCTTGAAAGACCCCCTTGAAAGACTTTCTTCAGAACAAAAGAGTGAGCAAGAACCTGTTCCGGAACCTGTTCAGGTAGAAAGTTTAGAGACAATAGAAGAGTAATTTTTTTATTAAATAATATATTATTTAATAAATAATATATTATTTAATAAAATAAAGAATATATTTAACTAAAAATGAATATAAATGAACTTATCAATCAACATAGTGATAAGTATAATGAAATCTACAATTTGTTGGATACTCCATCCGTTTTTATATAATTCTTTTCTAATAAACATTCTTCTTTCTACCTCTTCAAAATTGTCATCATATCTTTGTTTGAAGTTATCCGTAGTAGATATCATTTTATTCTTACAACATTCTTTAAAGAAGTGTTGTATAATATCTCTAAACAACAAGTTTTCAAACAATTTTAAAGAAATAGAAGAGGATTGTTGGGTCATGATCTCTTTACACATTTCTAAAAAACTAAGATCAGTATTTTCAACCAATACAAATAACATAGAAGCCGTATGGATAAAAACGTCTTTATTTTTATATTTAAGACTAAAAGAATCCATACATTCTTTTACTTTTTCTTTATATTCATTCAGACTCATTTAATATTATCTTATTAATTTATAAAAATATATAATCCTTTATTACGCAATTGCTTTTTTAAATTTATTAGTCTACTAATATTGTTGAAAAGATGATTAAGTATACACAAGGAGGAGAGATAAGTGAGAGTTAATAAAAAATATATACTTTTTCATTTTCTTTTAATTTACTATCTTTATTCCTTTTAGAGGCTACAATATTATTCTTTGGAAAAAGTTTCTTGATGTGAATAAAAAAGAAGCTTAAAGAATAGTTATTTACACGGGAGCCCACGGCCCGTTATAAAATGAGTAAAATTGATATTGAACAATTAATTGGCGCATTAGCTGTATGTGGCGGAGCTTTATATTCTATAAAAACTTTATGTATTCTCGGAGGATTTATAACAGATAAAGTAGGTTATTTATATAACAATATGAAAGAAGTTAAGGATGATATTAAAGATATAAAACAACAAATAAATAAAATTGACAATAAGATTAACGAACAGAAACAAGTCTAAAATAAAAAAAAGATTATTTTAAATTAATTAGTTAATTTAAAATAAGAAGATTATTAAATATTTTTAGTCATGTAAAGACACCTTGAGAAATATTTATTCAACAAGTTAACATATCTTTCTCAATGGATCTTCGATCCCGACGGATACTTCGTGTCCTTGATAGGTTCCTTACGAAATCACTTTTAAAACTTAATAAATTTTATCAAATTCTTAATTATAAACTGATTTAAAGAAATCATTTCCTATACTAAAAAGGTATTAGTCTAGACGAAAAAGGTATTTAGGCAAACAGATTAATGATGTATTCCCTCACACAAGCTCAATACAACCAACTCATGAACTTCTCAAAACAATCTCAAGAAGTTCAAAAAATACTCGACTCTTTAAAACTCATTGAAACAAAAGATTTTGTCGAACAAGACAAACTATTTGATCAACTCAGAATGAAACCTTATCAAGGTAAAGTGAACCTTTGTGTTCCTCTCGTAAAACAATGGAATAAAATTCCTCAAAATAATTCTTCGTATTTAACAAATATTAAATTAATCTTTCGCGAAGTCTTTGGTATGGATGACTGGGAAAACATTCAAAAAATCTTTGAGATTCTCAAAGAATCTGGGGCTTGTATCGCTGGTAGCGCTGCTTTAGCTTGTTTAAATAGATGTTCTCCAGATTTTAATCCAGGAGATATTGATATCTTCTTTCCTGCTACAGAAAAAGGAA
>Ga0214923_10005589_pt1 | contig 14532 bp, 20 predicted proteins | sample LL1510_MetaG_FD_177993 | JGI IMG/M metagenome (GOLD analysis project Ga0214923, IMG submission 177993) | Freshwater microbial communities from Lake Lanier, Atlanta, Georgia, United States - LL-1510 | ecosystem: Environmental > Aquatic > Freshwater > Lake | place: USA: Georgia | collected... | reverse complement strand
GTCAACGTAACGAGTTTTGACACTCCATAACTGCCCGAGGTGACAGCGTGAGTCTTGCGAGACGCAACGGAACAAGCGCAGCAAGCGCCATAAAGTGCTCCAGCTCAATCTGGCCCTCGGTAACACCCTGAGTGTTACGAAACGTCACATACCGTATGAAAGGCGGCGTGGTGGCGCGGAGCACTTCGCTCCACAGCACCATGCCGCACATGCTGCGCACAATCATGTTCCAGGTTTTTCAGTGTGGTGTTCGTTGGTAATGAAAGGCGGTAGGAGAACATCAGTCAGTTCCACCCGTTGAAAGGCGGAACCGCAGAGATGTTTGCCACGTTCCAGTGCCGTGGCGTAATCGATGCAACGCATTAAAAAAGTTTGGCCTGCGGTGTCATAACTACAGGATTGGAAAACACGGTAAATTGGCATCAGCGGTTCCAACATGAAACGTACATACGTGCTGTTTCGTATTCGCGGTTGAACCGCTCGTTAGTGCAGTGTTGAATGGCACGTTCCGCTGCGCAGTGTGCAAGATTTATGCAGTCGAAAAGAGTCAAGTTCCAGTCTTTGGGCTGATAGGTGGCGTCGCCTTCGCGGAGCCAGTTTACCAATGCTTTGTCAAAAGCACTGTAATCCTCGGGAAGGGGAAGGCGGCCCTCGTCTTCCCACTCGGATTCGCTTAACCACTGCTTGGTGATAGGGCATTGGCCGCCCCAGCCGTATTCGGGGTCCGCATCCCAGTTTTGGGCGTAGCGAGCGGCAATAACTCGGTCCATCTCAGCCATGTAAGCGTCGGCGTCCCAGCACGGGAGTACTGCTGTTGTTGTTGCGGTCATCATCAAGGTGGTGATGTATACTATGTAAACCTACACCGCAATGCAGAACCTGTCAAGTTCCAGCTTCATATATCGTCGAGATCCGCCCATTGTTTTGGTGGTGCGGGGGTGCGTAACTTTTCAAGATAGGTCACAAACCGGCCATGGAAATTGTGCGACCGTTCCAGTAGTTCATCTTTACTGAGCCAATGCACATCAGGCGGACCGGCGCGGCGGGCAATTACGACTGCTCCACCTGCAAACTCTTGGTTGGGGTTGTGTTGAATGGTTCCGGCGTGGTAAGCGCCGAGTTGATCGAAGTAGTCCTCCAGTAGTTCGGCGCCGCGACGGGTGGCGCTTGTTTTCCAGTCCACCAGCCACAAACCCGGGCGGTCTCGCAAATACAAAGCAGCGTCAAATGTTCCAGCCCAGCCGTGGCATAACGCGGTGGCAGCGTGCAGGTACGGTGGGCTGCATGTAATGCGCAGTTCCACGCCTGCTTCGCCAGCACAATGTTGTTCCAGCCATGTATCAAGGCCGCGACCGTAACCGACGCAGCTCAGGTCTAATTTTGGTGGCTTACTTTTGTACGCTTTTGCCAGTGCCCATTTCCAGATCGAGCTCGGAATACGTGAGCTTTGCTCGTTGAATATGGCATCTGTGGTTGCTCCAGTGCTCTTTGCAAGTGCTGCAAGCGCCAGCTTACGGGCTGTTTTGAGGCGCCACTCCACTCGTGAATGGGCGCGGGTGCCACGGGTAGTGGCCACACTAGAAATAACACCAGCATGATCACCCATGCGGGCTTTCCAGCGTTCCAGTGCATCATTGTTGGCCGTTTCTTTGAGAATATGGGTGACGCTGTGGTAAACCTTGCCCGTAACGTCGCGGTATACGCGGAATGGGCCAGTGTTGTCCTGCTCCAGTCCAGTGTGGCCTTGCAGGAACATGTAAATACTCTTTCCCATTACATAATACCACTAAAAAGCCCCCAGCGCAAGGCCAGGGGCAAATGTAGTGAGGGACTAGGCTTTGAAAGGATCTCCACCCGTTAGTAGGCGGGTAATATCGAAACCAGCAGCACGGGTTTCGGCCCATGCAGCTTCAATCACCTTGTTAGTGGTGGTTTTGCGGGGTACTGGGCGCAATGTGTACACAGTGGTAAGTTTTGAACCAGTGCGGGACAATACAAAATCCCATTCCTGAAGGTTCTCGTAATCCTCCATCTGTGCCACTTGATCCAGTTCGGAGATGATCGATTTCTGGGTAAGTTGCAAAACCTTTACCTTGCCATCTTCAAAGTGATAGACGGGAAGGGCAATGGCAAACTTAATGTCGAAGCCGCCGTTGTCTTTGGTGCGTGGGGTGTAGCTGCCTAGTTCCAGTACGATTTCTTCTGGGGTGGGCTCTTGAGGAAAACGGAAAGGCTTCATGGAACCTGCGCTGTCTTGGCCCCAGGTTTCCCAGAACTCAAGCGGTTCTTCTGAAAGAAGCGCAAAGCGGGCGCTGCCTCCGTCAGCAATTTTGCTGGGAGAAAGGTAGGCGCCACTGCTTTTTTGAGTGATTGCGGCTGTTGCGGTTTTTGAAAGGAATGCCATCTGTTTTGTGGTTTGTGTAGCCCGGAGTGGGCTGTACTTTTACACAGTAACAGGTTGTCAAGATGTTGTCAAGCGTTACCATAGAAAAACGCCCCAGCCGCCTTTCGGTGGTCGGGGCGTCTTTAAACAACCTCACTCTGAAGTTTACCATGTGTACTACACAAGAGCTGCTCGCCTTTGTGCGGCAGTTGCCGATAGGTATTGCCTACGCACCGATTTATGCCAATACATGTCCCATGCAGTCGGGGCAGTTAAGTAAAGGCAAGACTCCGTTTGAAAGGGCTCACCATCATGTGATGACGCCTGCGGATGTGGCATTACAAATTGAGCGCAGGCCGGAAGTGTTCCAGGCTGTAGGTATTTTTGCTGGACCTCGTAGTAAGGGGATTGTTTTTCTTGATGTGGACCGGAACCTGTCGCGGTTGCGGAAAAAATGGAAGGACACACTTGAAGGTGCTCCAGTCGTTACCAGTACGAAGAGCAATGCGGCGAAGTACCTCTTTAGGGTTCCAGAGGAGCTGTGGGGCCAGGTAAAAGGTTTTGGGTTGTCAGATACCGGGGCCGGGTATGAGGTGCTCTGGGGGCGCCAGGGGCTCATCTATGGGGCATATCCGGGTTCCAGTGATGGGAAGGCTCCAGCTGGGTCGTATGGGTTTGAGGGGGATCTGGAAAATGTGCCGGTGGCACCCGAGTGGTTGTTGGCCGAAATGCGCGATGCTGCGAGGCGCGAAGTGCAGGATGCAGGGTTTATTAAGAACCGTAAAGCGTTGGATTTCTCGGATAGGGATCCGGCGGAAGTTGCTGAAATGATCCAGTGTGCTCTCAAGGTCATACCGGGGCAGGGCATTGGTAGTCGGGATCACTGGATAAAAGTTGGTATGGCGATCCATTCGGAGTTGCCAGGGGATTTGGGGTTGACTTTGTGGTCGGCTTGGTCAGCAGAAGATCCTGAATATGCAGGGGAGTGGACGGAGAATAATCCCTGTGAACCAGTCTGGAACTCGTTTAGGAAAGGGCCGGTCTCGTTGGGCACCTTGTTCTGGATGGCCGATCAGCAGATGCCCGGCAGGTTGTGGTTGCCCGAGGATTTGCGCAAGGTTGTTGTTGATGTGGAAAGCGACAACGTAACTCGTATCAGGCAGGTCACTATCGAGTTTCCCAAGCTTGTGGCGAAGGCTAGGGAGATCCAGGAGTTGGATAACCCGGCGGAAATGGCACACCGTATGAATGCGTTGGCTTTGGAGGCTGGTTATAGAGATGCGGGCGCATTGGAGCGTTTGTTAATTGCTCAGGTCCAGTACGAGCAGCAGGATGATGATATGGATATCGGTTACCTTATAGATAAAGATATTAAATTGGAGTATTTAATTCCTGATTTGTTGCCTTTACCTGGTGTTGTGATGATTCACGGTGCTGGTGGTGATGGTAAATCTATGACGGCGTGGACATTAGCTAAGCATGTTGCTAGAGGTTTACCTTTTTCTGTACGTGGGGATTTTGTTCCAGTTAAACAGGGGAATGTGTTGATTCTTAACGGGGATCAATCTGAGGTGCAAGTTAAACAGCAAATGATGGAGTTGGAGTTGGGGCATAATGATCCGATTCGTGTTGTTATGGGTTGGGATATTAACTGGTATTTTAGATTTATTGCGTTGGTTAAAAAACATCAACCGGCATTGATTGTGATTGATTCGATTACTGGGTGTTCCAGGGGATCGGCGTTTGATGAAAATAAAAAGGAGTTTGCCGGGCCGATTTATTGGTTGGCTAATAACAATGGCAGGTTGTTTCCGGCTTGCACCATCGTGCTGATCCATCACAGCAATAAGTCGGGCGGGTTTAGGGGTACGACTGCACTCAGGGACGCCGTAGACGAGGTGTGGAGCCTCAAGAAGCCCTCCGATAAGGAAATGGAGCAGACAGGCCCCTCCTGCCGCCTTATAGGCATCGAGAAGAGCCGTGCAGGCCGTGGCGGCAGCAAGCTGCTGCTCAAGATGCTCGACGACCTGACGTTCGAGCTCAAGGACTACGTGGATATGGTCGTGGAGAGCGGTTCACCGGCTTCTGTGGTGGATCGGGTGCTCCAGCGCCTTCGTGTGGCTTCTAAAGCCGGAGAGGGGCGTACTAGGACCGAACTTAACTCTGACCCTCTGTGCGGCGGCAGCGTCGGCGGTATCAAAAAGGCGCTCCAGCGTTTGGAGTGTCGTGGGTTAATCACAAGTAAAGAAGAAGCTAGTTCCATCAAGCCTGGAAATTTTGTGAAAAGGTACTTTGCTTTACTCTCGCGTGATATATATGAGAATATGTGTCCCCCCTCCCCTAAAACCAGTCTGGAACTAGATAGTCAGGGGGGACAACCACCTACCGTGTCCCCCCTGAAATCCACCAAAAAAGAGGAAGCTGGAGCAGCTCCTGTGCAACAAGCCGCCGAAACGGCAAAGCAGGGGGGACACGAAAATGGGTGTCCCCCCTCAGACGCCAGTGATAGCAACGATTTAGCCAGGGGGGACAAAAATTTTGTAACCCCCCAAAGCAGCACACCTTACCGACTCCGTACAGACGCTGAATTAATCGCTATTCGAGAGGCTGCGGAAAAGTTTTGGGATGGGTAACCGTTCTGTGCTACAGTAAAGATCTGCGGCCTGTCGAAGCCGCTCCACCCCGCTTGCAGACTCATGACTACGGAACAACTTGAGACGTTGAACTCGGCTGTGGCTGAGCTGGTGCGTACCTACAGGGAGTACACAGCTACGACTAGCACCCAAGAAATCATCGCGTTCGAGGAAAACCACCCCTTGGCTGATTTGCTAGAGGATCTGGGGTTTTATGTAGATGAGGCTGGGCTGCTTGGATAAAGTTAATGCTCCAGCTCATTACACTTTCGGGCGCGTCGAAGTAATTGACATCATCGAAGATGCTATTAGTCGTGCGCCCGATGCTGTACTGGGAAATTGCCAAGGCCACGTCCTACGTTATGTATTAAGAATGTGGGACAAAGATGATCCGATGCTAAATGCGTCTAAAGCGCGGTGGTATCTTGATCGCTTAATTAAACATCTAGATCGCTATGAACTGCCCGAAGTGTGACTCCGTTAGGATACGAACTATTAATACAAGGCACGATACCGTTGAATCAGTTGTGCGAGATCGTAAGTGTTTAAGATGTGAACATAAGTGGTTTACTTGTGAGATAGACTTGCCGCGTCACGCTGTTAAATGGGGTGATGCGGCATCACTAAAGCGCGTTGAAGGTTTTCGTAAAGTAGTTTTTAGTTGATATAAACCCGGCACTCATAACACCGGGGGCCTTTTATGCTACAGTAGAGCGGTATTCGCCCAACCAGGCATGACTGTTTTCTCTTCTGTTTCCGACTTGGCCACCCTTGCCAACGCCGTCACCATTGCTTTTGACTGTGAAACCACTCAGCTCCAGCCGCAGATGGGGAAGATGCGGTTGCTCCAGTTCGCTGCACTGGATCGGCACCCTGTTGTGTTGGATTGTTGGGATCTAGACGACAATGACTGGGAAAAGATTGCGGATTTCTTTGCAACTAAAAGGTTTTGGCTGGCGCATAACGCGGTCTTTGATGTTGGTTGGTTACAGGAACACGGCATTTACCCGAATGGCAGTATCTGCTGCACCATGTTGGCCAGCAGGCTGTTGACGAATGGGTTGCCGAATGTAAAGAACGGTTTACAACACGTCGTTAAGCGGTATCTCAAGTTCGACCTGCCTAAAGAAGAGCAGAAAAGTGATTGGTCGAAGGATTTAACGCCGTCCCAGCTTGCGTATGCGGCGGATGATGTTCGAGTTCTTACATTGTTGGATGGACCGTTAAACCAATTATTGGCTACGGCAAATTTACATACGGCATGGAGGTTGGAGTGCGACGCCATTCCGGCGATGGCGCAGTTGTGGCGCACTGGGTTGCCGTTTGATCGTTCCATGCTAAATGCGGTACAGGCTGATCTTGCCGAGGAACATGTTGCATTAGGTGAACAGTTCTTGACAGATTTGGATAAGGCGTTGCCTGAGGATTACAAGTTGCCGCGTGATCCAGACGGTAAGTTGAATACGCGCCCCAAGGCCACGGGGACTATTAAGAAAGGTAACAGAATGCCTGCCGGGTTCAATTTGAACTCACCAGGCCAGTTGGGACGTGCTTTTGAGGCTGTGCTGGGGAAACCGCCGGTTGATTCTACAGGTAAGACCAGTGTGTCTCGCAACAGTTTGAGGCAGTACGCGGCGGATCATGCGGTAATTGCGTTGTATTTGAGATGGAAGCGGATCGAAAAGCGCAGACAGATGGTGAATACATTGCTGGAGTGTGTGGATGAAGAAGGGAGGATTCGTGCCAGTTATATGCAGATGGGGGCGGATACCGGAAGGATGAGTTGTATGCAGCCGAATTTGCAGCAAGTTCCGAGGGACGAGAGTTTTAGGTCCTGTGTGCAGGCACCGGAAGGGAAGCTATTGGTTGTTGCGGACTTTGCACAGATGGAGTTAAGACTTGCGGCGGCAGAGGCAAAAGATACGGTGATGATTAATGCCTTTAAGGAAGGGCAGGATCTCCACACGCTTACCGCTATGAGTATCTACGACGTGGAAGAAGATGAAGTGACTAAGGAACAGCGCCAGATAGCCAAGTCAGCCAATTTTGGTCTCTTGTTTGGATCTGGTGCAAAGGGTTTGCGTGAATATGCTGGTGCGTCAGGTATTCAGATGGATCTAGATGAGGCGCAGGAAATTCGAGAAGCGTTCCATCGGATTTATCCAGGTATTGATGCGTGGCAGAAGAAATGTGCCATGCAGGCGGATAAAGATTCTGGTCAAGCAGCGATACATGTCAGGATTTCCGGGATGCGGCGTTTTCTGATTGGTGAAAATAACAAACTCACCACGCGCTGTAATACTCCAGTGCAGGGTGCTGGGGCGGCGGTTATGAAGCGGGCGTTGGCTTTGTTATGGAGGCATCTTGCAAATACAGATGAGGATGAAGCCAAACTTGCAGGAGTTGTACATGACGAAGTGATTTTGGAAGTTGCGGAAGGTGCTGAGAATAAGTGGGCGGCATTACTTACAGAGGCGATGGAAAGTGCGGAAGCAGTATGGTTGGGCGATGTTCCAGCTGTTGCGGAGGCAAGATGGGGGAAGAGTTGGGCACAGGCGAAATAATGCGTAAAGAGGTTGTGGGGAATTTACTTCGTGTACTTCCTCGTTCCACTACTGGCGATATTCAACGCGCTACGCAGTTTTTAGAGTGGGCTTTTGATGTGCGGGCTGGATGCCGCAAGCAACGTAGTGCCGCACGAAAGAAACAAGGGCTGTAGAGTGCTACAATAATCCATACGGTAAAAGATCATGCCTCTGAAACACGGGAACAAGCGGTATATGCAGGTTCTGCTTGATAACGCTCGATACGAACTACTGGAACACTACGCTGCTACTGCCAACATGCGTGTCACTGCGTTAGCCAGGCAAGCTGTTTACCAGTGGCTTGAAAAGAATTGCTCTGAGTACAAGGAAGCCGCTGCTGCGGATCAAGCGCAATGGGCTATGTCTGTAAAAAATCGTATAGCTGGAAAGAAAGTAAAGAAGTTAGAAGGTGAAGTGTAATGTGCTACTCTATAACCGCACGAGTTCGGCGTTATGGATTCTTTTGGCGTTTACCTCAAGGAAATTGCTAGGTATCCGCTGTTGAACGGTACGCAGGAGATCGAACTATTTCGTTCCATCTCTGCTGCGGCTGCCTTACAGGACAGTACAGAACCTCTTACGAAGCAGCAGCAACGTACCGTTAAACGTGGTGCGTTGGCAAAGCAACGTCTTATTAATAGCAATCTGAGACTTGTTGTGCATATAGCCAAAAGATATACCGGGGTTGCTAAGAATTTGGATATGCTCGATCTTGTGCAAGAAGGTACGTTAGGTTTGATACGGGCGGCTGAAACTTTTGATGGTGCTCGCGGGTATAAGTTCTCTACTTATGCGTACTGGTGGGTGCGCCAGGGCATTCAGCGGGGTATAGATACAAAAAGTCGCACAATACGTGTTCCAGTTCACATGGCAGAGTTATTTAGTAAGTTGCGGAAAGTTAAGCACGAGTTGGAAATTACGCTTGGTAGGAAACCCAGTAAGCAGGAATTGGCAGATGCTTTGGGTGTGACGTTAGAGAAGTTGCACGAGATCATAATTAAGGGTTGTTCTATTGTTTCATTAGATCAGAAGATTTTGCAAAAGGATGGGGAGACCACGCTTGGTGATGTTATTGCGGATGAAAAAGAAACGATGTACGACGACATGTTGGATGAGATTAATTCACAGGAGGCTTTTGAAGTAATAATGCAATGTATTGATAATTTGGATGCACGGCATCGGTATGTTTTATTGCATAGGCTTGGTATTGATGGGTATGAATTTAAAACTCTGACCCAGATCGGGGTGGACCTGGATCTTAGTCGGGAGAGGGTGCGGCAGGTGTACGATCAATCAATCAACAGGTTGCGCCGTATTCTTAAAATCCATAAGCATTTCTCGCATTTCGAGTTCGGCGATGTGACGGGTAGCATTCTTGATAATCTCCGAATATGAGTAGTTTTGGCGAAGTAGCATTACTGCTAAGTCTGAAACTTGTTGTAAATCTTTACACGCGCGTAGGGAGCGGACTTGGGTTTCCAGGCGGAGTTCGTCGTTAAGAGTTACGGTGGGGATTAGCCAATTGGCCCATGTCATAAGCAGACTTGGTAATGCGCTCCAGTATAGATGTGTGGATCAGCCTGTTTGTAGTGTTGTTAATAGCGATCGGGGAAGTCTGTGGCGAGTGGAAGGTCGGGGGGTTGTCGCGGAACATTGTCAATTGTGGCAAGCTCTATGGAAGTGGCAAATTGATTACGATACTCAACAGGAAAATGTGCATAAGCTTGCCCTGCAATCCAGCGGCGTAAACGTGCTTCCCGTAGAGGACAGTACCAGGCTCGATCCTTGAACCATTCAAACACGGGATGTGAAGATTTGTGACTATTGCAGCTTAGGCAGCAGGCCACGAGGTTGGTGGCTTGGGTTTCGCCACCTTTTGAGCGGGGGATAATGTGATCGAGCGTGGCATTGCGGCCTAGTACCTCGTCGCAATAGGCGCAACGACCTCCCCAGGCCGCAATGATGGTTTTGCGGAAGCGGTGTTTGGTGACTTTTTTTGGAACAAGTTCGGTGCCTTCGATATGATGGTCCACTTGCTCCAGTTCATGGTTTGTTTAGGTGTAAATCCGTGGAAATCTACGGGATTGGTACATTTGCACCGTCAGCCACTGCGTACCAACAGCGCCCAGCCTGTAGATGCGCCATCAACTTCCCATCTACGATTAAAGCGTTGTCTGCTGTATTTAATACCTGCGCCATTAGTGTGGTTGATGTAACCACCATTTACTAAATCAGCTTCACCATTAGGATCATTTAATATCCAATGATCAGGTGTGAATCCGATAACTACACTCCAATGGCCACCACCAGTTGGTGCTTGAGCAGGACCGTGATGTAACCATCCAACAGCTACTGGTCTGTTAGCACGTAACTCGGCTTCTAGTAGGCCAGGTGCGCAGTTGGTAACGAACCTTGAATTTGTGAGTCCTAGTGCCCGTAATGCAAGGACTTGAGCCTGCGCGTCGGTAGTATCACCAAATTTTGCCCGAATCGCATTGTATTCATCATCATTTTTTACCTTACCGTGATAGCGAGCGATCATGGCACATGAACTGCTAAAACATTCGCGGTAACCGGTGCCGCTAACATTATCGTTTTGATATTCATATGGCACTTTTAGCAATACTGAAGTTGCTTTAGTTGGTATGCCCCAGAGTTTTGCCTCGGCTTCACGTCTACGGCGTAGGCCAGGTTCTGCTGATGTACCAGCATTTATGTATAGCATCAATGCCGCTGGCACTGCATCATAATTTGCCGCATGTAATGCCTTCGATATTGTTTCAAAACCTTCGCTGCCGTAAAAATGCCAACCTACGTTATAGGCAAATGAAATCAACGCATTTTGTCTATGCGTTGGTAATGTTTTCCAGCCTGGAATACTTTTAGCTAGTGCTGGTACTACTTGAGTTTCCAGCATGTTATCGAGCAAACCATCAGCAGCATCGCGTGTGATGGTATCACCGATTTTTACTGCTGCACCATCAGGCCATCTAGTGGTGCCCCAGCCGATGGTTGGCACACCGGCAGGGCAAATGTATGCTACATCACTAAATCCTTCAAATTCACGTATTAATGTTGCTGCTGGTTCCCATGCCAATGCAGGTTTTGGCTGTGGATCAGCCCTGAATTTATCGAGGAATGTTTTTTGTTCATCTGGTGCTAACAGTTCCCATGCCCATGTCCATGCCGCCTGCTGATGTGGCAACGGCGGCTTTGTTGTTGCTTTGGCCGCTGCTAGGAAATTCATCAACGGCGCCTGGGAAATGCTAACTGTGCAAACTGGAGGAGCAACTGAATCCAACTATTAGATTTCAGTGGCGATAATGCAATTAATTCTGAGCCAGCAGCTACCACGATGGCGATAGCAGCAACGGTGTTGGCATCCACAGCAATTGTGGCAAACGTCACACTCAGTCTAGCTGCTATCTAACCTCGAGTTTGCTGACTCTGTTTTCGATTTGGTTAAGGCGTTGGAAAGTTTCCTTGCGATCTTCCTTAATGTCTGTATGAAGCACTTCTAGTTGAGTGGCAATATGCTCTACTGCGGCAGTGAGCCTGATTACTGCATTGCGAGCCTCATCATTACGACGGCTAAATCCCATCGCACCCATCGCAGCCGCACTGATGGATGCGCCAGCAATAGCAGCGACTAATTCGACCACGGCTTAGGCTGATGTTGCCTTTAGTCTAGCTCCAGGGCAGCCCTTGTGCCTTGGTAGGTGCGTGCTGCTCATCAAGCTGCGCCTGTAATGCAGCCTCGATTTCGGCAATTTTTTCATTACCGCCCAGCTTGTCTTTGACCCAACCGATCACGATTTCCTCTGTTAGATCAGCAAATGGGATCATGGTATCAGGGTCTGGCTGCTCTAGGCCGATGCTGCCATATGCGCCGCTGCTGTAGGTGCCGTCAGCAGCGTTGACGGTGTAGTGAGCGGTAAAAACCACGCCATCAATGGTTTGGCGTTCGAGCTGAGCAATTGCCCAGGTGAATTGTGTAGACGCAGGCATAATGATCAGTGGTGATGACATTAGTGTAATACAAATGCTGGCTACTTGGATTCCCGATGGTTGGCATTTATCGAGAAAACAAGTTCTTCGGCAATGTCGAGCACATCTTGACGGATGGCATCAGCACCAACAATGCGCACTGCTAAAGCGCGGAGAACGGCAACAGCAATTTCGCGTGAATAACACTCAGGAACTTCCCATTCGACGATAGCGTCGACAATCGCCTGCGATGCGGGGGATAGTTCAGGCTTGTAATCTTGAATCATCGTCGATCCTCCAATCGGCGGTCATGGGGCAGGGTGTTAGCGCACCGCTGCTCCACCACAATACCATGGCATCAGCACCAATTATCCGGTAATTCCAGATAGTTGCTAAAGATCTTTATCGCACGCATTAAAGCCGTTCTTGTACGCGTTGCTGAACACTAGCCAATACCTGCCAGACCCAGTAAAGAAGGTGACTACTGGACTTCAAAAGTTTTTCGGAATTTTTCCCAGTTTTCATCTAGTTGTTTTTCTGCCCAGCCCCAGACTCCATGTTCCATGCCATCAATGCCTGCAGCTTCAATTTCATCTTTAATTAACCTGCGAAGCATTTGAATTTGTTCTTCGGTCATAATTTTAGTGGGAATGGTTACTGGGCGTCGGGAAGTTGCTCCAGTGCGCGGCGGATGATGTCAACTTCGTTGGATGTCAAGGAAGCACCAGGACCAGTGTCGCCATCCTCCAGTGCCATTAGCGCCTGCTCCTTCAAGCTCGGCGGCTTGGGGCGGCGGGCAGCGCGAAGTGATGGGACAACATCGTGCTGATGTTGTAGCAAGACTTTGTGTTCGAGCCACTCACAGCACGCTTTCAGCTCCTGGTCTGCGCCCCATTGGGCAGAGCGGGTGGCAATGAACAAATCAATCCTGATGGGTTGCTCTTCAGCCCACTCCTCTACGGCTTCGTTGTTCCACTGCTGCACCAGCTCTGGCGGCGGGGTGATGGGATGCTTGTAATCTTCTTGGGTCATGGTTTCTAGGGAACTGTGGCCAGGGGCAGGAGCCGCAAACTCGCTGCCCTACCACATTACTACATGGCGTCAAGCTCAGCCACCCAGAAGAGTTTGGATAGCTGAGCTAGACATTTTATTGAGTAGGACTACGACGCCTTGAGAGCTGTTACTTCAGCTTCCAGGGTTTCAATGCGTCCAATGGCTTCCTGGAGTGCAGCAGTCAGCAGCGGCACCAGCTTGGACTGGTCGATGCCCTGGTAGACGGGGTTGCCGTCGTCATCCACGGCATCCTTTTCGCCCGTGACACACTCAGGAACCACGGCCTGGGCTTCGTGAGCAAGAAAGCCATCAACTATCTTGTCAGGGTCTGCAATGAAGTTGAACTGGCTTGGCTTCAGCTGGTTGATGCGATCAATCGCGCCCGTCAATGGGACGACGTTTTCCTTCAGCCGGTAGTCAGAAGATGTCGCGTAAGTTGTGGCGGTTGTGGTGATGCTGATTGTTCCAACCGGAGATCCAGCTAATCCGTTTGCATTGGACGTATGGAAAAACGCCATCACATTGCTGCCGTTCCTAGAGATACTTATTGATCCCACTGCTGCATTTGCACTGACCCCATACCATCCAGTGCTATTAGTGGCGGCGGTGCTTCTAGTGATATTTACATCTTGACTACTATTGATAACCATCGCCTGCGTCGGGCTGCTCGCTCCGTCGGCGGTAGTGGAGAACACTAACCTCGTTGGGTAGTCATTACTAGCGCTCCACGCAGCATCAGCCTCGCCAAGAATGTAAGCTCCGTCGTTGCTTCCAGACTGCCCAAAAACAATGGCGCCAAGTGTTTGCCCCGATGTCGGGACTGCGGTGCCACGATTAAGGCGAACAATCCCTTCTCCTGAGCTGCTACCAGAATTACCTTGGCAAACAATGGTTGAACTAAAAGAGTTACTAGACGTGCCAACTAACAACCTGCCGGAGCTGTCCAGTTGCATTTTTTGCGATGCTGTGCCCCCTGCTGTTGTATGAAAAACAAGACGTCCAGCATTAGACCCATCACCTTCTCCATAGATTGAAGCAGTTTCTCCAACTGTACCTGCGCTAGTGAGAAGATTTCTGAACTGCAGCCTGGCGCCGTAGCCAAACCACTGATTATTGGTGATCGTGATACCGTTACTTGAATTTGTAGCCGATAAGCCTACTTCAAGATTATTGCTAGGCGCAGTAGAGCCAATCCCTACAAGTCCTCCGGCTGTAATACGCATTCTTTCTGCATAAGTATTAGCTGCGCTTCGAGTATAAAAAACGTGTTGATTGCCAGTTCCAGCGGCATTAGGTGATGTATGTCCGTTTGCGTAATACTGAATACCTCCGCCAAAATCATCAGTCGCTGGAGGCCCTCCAGTTAACTTGATTACGGAACCAGCAAGTGCGTCTGTTGGAACGGTTGCCGACTCTGATGTAAGACCGCCACCCCCGGTGATAACCAGACTATAAGAACCGCTAGGCACTGCGCTTTTTTGAATAATTGCGCTGGCTAGATTGGACGATCCAAGGCTAATTATTCCGCGAACGTCAAGCATTGTGCCTGGGCTACTAGACCCCAGACCTAAGCGGCCACTGGAGTCAATACGAAGGCGCTCACTGCCACCTGTTGATGCGGCAATGGTATCTGCCGTGGGGCTCCAGAAACCCGTATTGAGATCACCAGTAAACGTGATTGACGGAGTGCCAACTGCACCGAGCGGGTGGTCAACTGCCAATGTGGAACTAACAGCGGTGGTGCTCACTGTTAACCGCCCAGTGCCATTAGTTGAGATGGCTACTTGGTCTGCACCGGGGCTATAAATGCCGGTGTTGGTGTCGCCGGTGAAGGTGATGCTTGGTGCGGCAGCACTACCACCGGCAGCACTATGGACACCAGTGGTTACAA
>Ga0214923_10005588_pt1 | contig 14540 bp, 7 predicted proteins | sample LL1510_MetaG_FD_177993 | JGI IMG/M metagenome (GOLD analysis project Ga0214923, IMG submission 177993) | Freshwater microbial communities from Lake Lanier, Atlanta, Georgia, United States - LL-1510 | ecosystem: Environmental > Aquatic > Freshwater > Lake | place: USA: Georgia | collected 2015-10-15 | reverse complement strand
TGGATGGACTAAATTATCATGGTTTTTATTTCTTTTTCCATATATAATTTTAGGTATAGCTTTTATTGCAATTGCAGTATTAGTAATTTCGATTGCAAGAAGTAATAAAAAATAAAAATAATAAAATATTAATCTAAGTCTAATTCATATTTAATATTATAGTAAATATGAATATAACTACAAATATAACTAACTACAAATATAACAATGAAGACAAATATGAATATAAAGTAAAAAGTATAAAAAATACTAACGATATAATATAATAGTATAATAATATAATTTAAGAAAACATGAATTCAGAATTAGCCTGGCAAGTAATTGATAAATATTTTGAAGATAATCCAAATAGCTTAGTTCAACATCATTTAGCATCCTATAATGATTTTATTGTAAATGGAATAAAAAGAATTTTCAAAGAGAAAAACCCTATTGTCCTTCAAAAAGAACAAGACACATCTACAAATATTTTCAAACTAAGATGTGAATTATATATCGGCGGTAAAGGTGGCAATAGAATATACTACGGAAAACCTGTTATATACGATGACGAAAACGGTGGTTTAGTAAAAAGATCACATTTTATGTATCCGAATGAAGCGCGGCTTAGAAATATGACATATGGAACAACGATTCATTATGATATAGATGTTGATTTTATAATGCGAGATGTAGAAGATAATATACGAGTAGAAACGTTAGTATTAGAGAAAGTATTTCTCGGCAGGTTTCCTATCATGCTTCAATCCGAATTATGTATTTTAAATGGACTCAATCCTTCGGTGAGATTTAACATGGGTGAGTGTCGCAACGACCATGGCGGATATTTTATTATCGACGGGAAAGAAAAGTTTATAATTTCACAAGAAAAATTCGCTGATAATATGCTTTATATACGTGAATATGATGACGAAGGTGAACTCTATAGTCACTCTGCTGATATACGCACCGTTTCTGAAGATGCTTCAAAACCAGAACGAACAATGTCAGTAAGAATTGTTGCACCTGGCGCCAGATACTCAAATAGACAAATCGTTGTATTAATACCAAATGTTCGTAAACCGATACCCCTTTTTATTGTCATGAGAGCATTAGGCGTTTTATCGGATAAAGATATTATAGAATATTGTTTACTCGATATCGATAAAAATGAAAATATGGTAGATTTGTTTATTCCATCGATTCATGATGCAAATAAAATTTTTACACAAGAAATCGCTCTTAAATTTATATCCACATTTACAAAATCAAAAACAGTATCACATGTTCACGATATTTTAATGAATTATTTTCTTCCACAATTAGGAGAACTAAATTATATAAATAAAGCGTATTACCTAGGATACATTGTTTATAAATTATTACTAGTATATACTAAAAATGAAAAACCTACCGATCGCGATAATTTTAAATTTAAACGCGTCGATTCTCCGGGACGTCTTTTATATGACTTATTTAAAGAATATTATTCATTACAACAAGCCAATATTCGTCTAGCGATTGATCGCGAATACTATGGTAATGCGTCCAGATATAATACAGCAGATTCATTCCCTTCTTTGATTTCGCTAAATAAAAACGAAATTTTTCAAGATCGTATTGTAGAATCCGGATTTAAAAAAGCATTTAAAGGGAACTGGGGTTCAGTAGAACATACTAAAAAAATAGGGGTAGTTCAAGATGCGAATCGGCTTTCGTATAATTCATTTATTGCAGGATTCCGTAAAATAAATTTGCCGATTGATTCGTCATCCAAGTCGATAAAGCCGCGTTTATTGCATAGTTCACAATGGGGTATTATTGATCCCGTAGATACACCTGATGGTGCAAATTGCGGTTTACATAAAAACATGACATTAATGTGCCATATTACTACTGGATTTTCAGGACAACCGATGATAAAATGGATGCGTGATATTATAGGCATGAAACTATTAGAAGAATGCCCTAGGAAATATTTGTTTAATTCTACAAAAATATTCATAAACGGTGCATGGGTAGGTGTTATATCGAATCCCGAAGAAGTGAATATACAAATAAAAGCGTATCGAAGATTCGGATTAATATCTCCTTTTATAAGTGCACATTGGGAAATACAGAGTAACGAAATGTTTATTTTTACTGATGGTGGACGATTATGTAGGCCGTTATTTTATTATGACGCAATTAGTTCAAGATATGCTTTTGAAAGAAAAGAAATTCTTATATTATTACAATCTGGAAATTTTACATGGAAAAATTTAATTATCGGGATGAATGGAATAGATGTAAAAAATGTCACAGAATATGTAATAGAGTCTCCAATTATTTATACACCACTTATGTTATACGGTGTTGAAACAATTGTGGATATACAAAAAAGTGGAAAAAATATGTCGTCTATTTTAGAATATGTAGATACTGCCGAAGAAGAGTCGTTGCTCATTTCTTTATCATATAATGCACGCGATAAACCATACACGCATATTGAAATTCATCCGTCTATTTTATACGGATTTATGGGAAATCAGATTGTTTACCCGGAAAACAATCCTCTTCCACGAAATGCGTTTGCATGTGGACAAGCGAAACAAGCCATTTCATTATATAGCACGAATTTCTTTTCGCGAATTGACAAAATGGGAGTAATGTTAAACTACGGACAAATACCGCTAGTTAAAAGTCGCTATTTGAAACATATAAACAATGAAGAGCACCCGTGTGGCGAAAATGTTATCGTGGCTATTATGTGCTATTCGGGATATAATGTAGAAGATTCTATTCTTTTTAATGAAGGTTCGGTAAAACGCGGAATGTTTCGCACAACATATTTCAATAGTTACGAAACACGCGAAGAATCTACAAAAAATAAAGGTGTAGCCGTCGATTCTCATATTGTAAATATTGAAAGTGAAGCAAATGTTATCGGGCTAAAACCTGGATACGAATATGATCATCTTGACATGTATGGAATGATTAAAGAAAATACAGAATTAAATGATAAAATCGTATTAATCGGTAAAGTTAAGACAAATTTGGACAATCCCGAACATCCCATAGACGAATCCGTTTTTCCTAAAAAGGGGCAACTTGGATTTGTTGATAAAACATTTATTACGGAAAGTGAAGAAGGAACACGATTGGCTAAAGTGCGTATTCGCGAAGAGAGAATGCCTAGTATTGGAGACAAATTTGCATCTCGGGCTGGGCAGAAAGGAACTGTTGGTGTTTTAATACGTGAACAAGATATGCCTTTTACGGCGGATGGTATCCGTCCTGATATTATTATTAACCCGCATGCAATTCCATCTCGTATGACGATTGGACAATTAGTGGAAACATTAGTTGGGAAAGCATGTTCTTTATATGGTGCATTTGGAGACTGCACTGCATTTTTAAATACGGGTCCAAAAGAAAAACAGTATGGCAAATTATTACTCAATGAGGGATTTCATTCTAGTGGAACGCAAATATTATATAATGGAATGACAGGTGAACAAATACAATCCGATATATTTATCGGCCCTACATATTATATGCGTTTAAAACATATGGTAAAAGATAAAATAAATTATCGTGCACGCGGGCCAAGAACTTTGCTTACACGCCAAACAGTGCAAGGTAGAGCAAATGATGGTGGTTTACGAGTGGGTGAAATGGAACGTGACGGGATAATAGGACATGGAATTAGTCATTTTCTACAGGAGTCGATGATGATTCGCGGCGATGAGTATTTTATGGCAATATGTAATAAAACGGGAACAATTGCTATTTATAATAGTATGCGTGATTTATTTATAAGCCCTATGGCAGATGGCCCTATAAAATTTACCGGAAATTTATTAAGCGAGATGAATATCGATAAAATAACGCGGTTTGGAAGATCGTTTAGTATTGTCCGTGTGCCGTATTCATTTAAATTATTAATGCAAGAGCTTCTAACAATGAATGTATCGATGCGAATTATAACAGAAGATAATATAGAACTGATTGAAAGTATGGCATATTCTAAAACAATCAATAAACTTATGTTTGATGAAACGCCGCAAACATCTGATATTATTTCACGTGTTATTGAATCAAGCAAAGCAAAAAGTTCTATTGGACATGTAGGGAGCAAGGGATCAAGAAAAGTGGAGTTAGATAAAAAACAAGAGAATACAAATGCTATTTTATTAGATAATCAAAAAGCACAAGAAAAGATGCTTAAAGATATTGAAAATCTTGGTTGGAGATTAGATAGTCGTGAACTAGTTGAAGGTGAAGGTGCCAGCGCAGGAGAAGGAATACCAAAGAGATATAGATATATTTTTGCATCTTTAGTTCTTGATGCCAAGGGATCTCCTACCGAAATATGGGATGGCCCAGCAGGTGGATATGGGCAGTTTCCAAATACATATCCCGTTGGATGGTCTGAAAAAGATCTAGTATACCCGAATGGAGAAAGAATACCGGATGAAATTATGGCAAATGAATTGGCTAGAAATCAGACGCCAAATAATTGGCTAAGCTCATATGTAAATATAGCACAAGAGTTTCAGAAAGTTATGTATCGAAAGAAGTTATTAGAAGAAGCAAAACAACAAGCGGAGCGGGGTATAGAACAGGGTGCAGAGGCTATGTCCCCACAATTTCAAAATCTTAGTCCCCCAGGATATACGGCATCAAGTCCTGTCTATGGGAGTTCGCCTGTAGTTGGAACAGCTGCTGCTGCAAATCCTTATCAGTCAATGGGGTTTGGAGCGGCGGCGGCGGCCTTGTCACAACCACAGTCACCTATTGGTTATCAATCGGCGCCTGGTTCACCTATATATTCATCATATATTCCCACATCCCCACAATATACAGTATCGTCTCCTGTAGGATCTCCTATAGTATTATCTGGACAACCGATGAATGTAATGGTTCCAACAAACCCATTGCAAGCTGTTATGCCGATAGGAGCACAAGGACAGGGACAGGGACAGGGACAAGGATCACCAGGAATTTTATCAGTAGAAAAACAACAACCCAAAGAAGATGAAGAAAAAGGTGAACAACAGGGGAAAAAAACAGTATTTATAAATAGTCCATAGTTTTATAATTTATAGTTTATAATTTATTATGTATTTGATATTATTTTAATTTGCGATAAAACAATAATAATAAAATTGAATTAAAATTATTGTTTTGTAATATAAATATAAGAAAGAAGTAACGATCAACAAACAATCAAACAATCAAACAAACAAATAAAAACAACTCAAAAATGTCATCAGCACAACAACAGAAAACATCGAGTGGATTAATTACCATGATTCACAAATCAAGGCAGACAGTTTTAGAATTATTGAAAGCACAACAATATGATACATCGGAGTATGAAAATTTTGGAGTGAATGAAGTCCATGCAATGTATACAAATAAAGATGTGCCGAAACAATTGGACATGATTTTGTCTACAAAACAAGTTCTTTCAAAAAAAAAGACGGTTTATGTGAAATACCATTTAGGAAAAACGTTACGTGTTGAAAATATACAGGATTATGTAGATGATTTATTCAATATAGAACAAATTTTGAATAAAAAAACTGATACACTTATTATAATCTTGAAACAAGATATGAATCAAACTTTGATGAATATTTTAAATGAATTTTGGGACAGACACGGAATATTTATTATATTATTTAGTTTAGAAAGATTACAGTTTAATATTCTCGAACATCAGTATGTCCCCAAGCACGTTATTTTAACCGAAGATGAAAGGACAGAAATGTTTAAAAGATATAATATTTTAGATGTAAAAAATTTACCCGATATTTCACGTTTTGATCCTGTCGCTCAAGCGATTGGGATGAGGCCAGGTGAAATTTGCAGAATTGAAAGGCCTAGCAAGACATCTGTAATTTCTAATTATTATAGGTATTGCACACAAACAATGTTATAGAAACCGTATTATATAAATAATGTTATAGAAATAAGAATTAGATACATGTATTTTTTTATGATTTTACGATTTTATGATTTTACGATTTTATGATTTTACGATTTTATGATTTTACGATTTTATGATTTTACGATTTTATGATTTTACGATTTTTATAATATTATTATAAAATAATATTTTATTATGATATTATAGATATTATAGACATATACAAATATTATAGATATGGCAAGTTTAATAAAATATTATACAAATAGACTCGAAGAGTTAAATACAAAATACATAGAATATACGAATAATTATAAAGAAAATTTTGTAAAATATAAAATAGCAGTATTTAATTGTGACTTATTACGTGGAGCGTTAAATACGCCATCATGTATTAATGAATATTCAGGTAATACAAACGTGAATGCATATGTTATTGCAAAAGAAAAGCTAGATAACTTGAATACGGATTATGTAAATCTAACAAAGGAAATAAAAGCTTTATTTATAGAACAAGCAAAATTCGTAGATGCTGGACAAAAAAAAATAGACGACTTAAATGATGAAAATAAAGAATTACTAGAAAAATCAACAAGTATTAAAGATGTAAGTGCAACATCGCAACCATTTTTTAATAATGAAAGGTTATTATATTATCGCTCTGTGATTTATTTTATATCTATAATTATTGGAATTATTGTTATTTTATATATGTTACAATCTACACCATTTATAGAAGTTGCATCCAGTGTTGCTACAAATACTAAAAACCTTGCTGAAAATGCTGTAAATGGTGCGAAGGGAATAGTGGCAAATGTCGCTACAACTGGGGTTGAAAATCCGGATGGCACAGGTTCAGATAATATGATTAGAAATATTATTATATTTTCTTTGATAAGTATTGTTATAATTTCGGTATTCTATTTTATAATTTATATATTAAGAAAAGTAAATCCGCCCTTAGAAAAAACAAAAACCGAAAAAGAAATAAAGAAGATTGCAGATACATGTTTAAAAGATAAGAGTGACTCATGGTTTAATGCACAATTGGAAAGTCTTAAAAAGTTTTTAACCAACAAGTAAACAAGTAAACCGGTAAACCATATATATTTTACATATTTGTATTACTGGTATTTATATGCCATTAGTTATATTATTAGTAATATGAAATTATTAGTAATATGAAAATACATTTTCTATTTATATGTTATAAGTATTTATTTTAATATGGAACTATTAAATATGTTTAGCGATTTAGCACCTATTTCAAATAATGGATATAGAAAACAATTGTATACAGATCCTGGTATTTTACAGGGTATAGAATTTTTACAGAATGAGAATAAAGTAAAAAATGAAGTAGAGCAAACCATGAGTTTACATATGATATCAGATTCACATGGTTCGGAAAGCACAACTGTTCACTCTGCGGGGATGTTAAATAATGAAAACTCTGGCGGGTTTGATGGGTTTGATGGAGTTAAAGAAGGTTTTATGGAAGGACTTGATGCCACAACATCTAGTTACTATAGCGAGCTTAAAAAACAATACGATGAGGTTCAAAAAAAATTTAATGATCTTATTGCGGCTGCTAAAAAAGATAAAGGTAAAGGTATAATCCCAGAAGATTTTATTCCTCAAAATACAGCATCTGAAACTGATGCTGTTTTTGCGACAAGATTAAAAACATATATAGATACAGAGCTAGCCGCAAGAAAAAAATTAAAAGATGATTTAACCGACTTATCTACACAAATGCAGGACATTGCATCAAAAATGATGACAAGTGTGAAAGATAATACTAGTCTAGACTTTAGAGCATATAATAGAATGCAGAAAGAAATAGATAATGCTCAGAAAAGAATAGCCGAAGTGTATACAGTAATGGAAACTAATAAAACAAAAAACCCATATGATATAGATACTTCTCTTGCAAAAGAAGAAGAAACTGCATTGCTTACAAAACAGCGGTATTATGTTTATATTTTATGGTTTATTACTATGGTAATTGTTTTATATATTACAATATCTAATTTAATAAACCCTGATTCATCATTTAGTGCATTATTGATAAGTCTAATTTTATTGGTAGGATTATTTGTGTTTTTTATATATAGTAAATGGGATTTTGAATGGTATGATTTTAAATATAGTCTTAAGAATTTTAATCTTAGTCTTCCCGATATTCCAAAGATAAATTTTAATCCCTTGGTATCTATTAAATATACATCGTAGGTAATAATGGAGCTATATTAATAATATATTTTGGTTGCATTACAATATTTATTATAACAAATAGTTATAACAAATATTTTTATCTGAGTATAATTATATTTAAGAAATTATAAACCAATCAACACAAAACAAATTAAACAAGAATAAAAACATAAAATAAATGTATAATAGCACAAGTATAAATGACGGATTACAATTTATAAATCAGGCAAATACGCGAACAAATAAAACATCTAATAAATTTAAAAATAATAAATACAAAAATAATAATAAAAATGGGAGCGTTTTGGTATTAGAAGATGATATCATTGAAGGGTTCTCGATAGCTGATATAGACGATAAAGAACTTAATCTAATAAATACTGCTCAAACTGTTGCAATGAATACTAATATAGCAAGGTATGACCTTTCTATGAATGATTTAAATACTATTCAAAATGGTATTACTACAAAAGCAAAAATATTTTTAGATATTAATAAACAAAGCGACGATACTTCACTAAGAAATAAAGATATACAAATTACAAATGGTAGATTTGGTAGAGTAAATAATGCTGGATTATTTAAGTTATATCCAGAAGGTGCTACTAAATGCGGTATTCCTGCTACACCTAAATCTGTTGGTTTTGATTTGACAGGGAAATTATCTGCAGAATATTCGCTTTTACAAGATACTTCTGGAAATCAAGCATTATATGGAACTGATATGGTAGCGGGACCTAACGGTGCATATCCATGTAGCGACTATGCGGGAACTAATATATATGAATCAAAACCAATAAATTTTTCATATGCTAATGATATGGTATATGTTGGTTCATTTTTAAATAATTCATCAGCTCCGGCTTTATCTCAACAATTAGATATGCCTCCTGTAACTGTAAAACAATGCGTTACTAGAGCTATGGATAAGGGATTTAATGTTGCTGCTCTTAATAATTTTGATTCAGCGGCAAAGAAAGGAAACTGCTGGATAGGAAATAATACAGTTATGAATGGAGGTACTCAAAATAATTTTAAAGAAATAACACATACTGACACTATTTTTGGTTCACCTGACGGACATAATTCAATAACATTTGCTGCAGATGGAGGTATATATGCAGGAATGGGAACAGCACCAGGGGATAGTTTATTTCAGAAAAATTTATTACCGATTGGTGCAGTTGTGCCTGTTGCAGATTTGAGTCCGCTATATGGAGGAACAGTTAGTTCTATTACAGCTAGTTATGCATATGAAGGAGCAAGATGGAGTAATTGGGATAATTTAGTAAATTTTAATGCTTCTCTTATTGGAACGCGAGGTGGAACATTAGATAGTCTAAAAAATTATAGTTATTGGGAACCATATTTGGTTCTAAAAACCGCACAATATACTTATAATGGTGCAACCTATAACTATAATTATTATCAATATGATTGGCGTATAAAAACTTACCAGACACAAGCAGCACCATCTGGAGTAGGAGAAGTATATATTAATTATAAATGTGGTAACACAAATAAGGCTCCAACACAACTTAGAGCAACATTAGGACAAGGGTTTAATATAGACTGTGAAACATTATATAACAAATATCCATCTTTTTCTTTAGAATTATCAGATGAAGGAATAGTTAAAATTTATAATAATGCATCGCGAACTTCAGGACCTGTTTGGACTAGTTCAAATACGCAAATAAATGTTCCTTTGATTACATTATCAAATGGTAGACAATTCGATCTTAGAGCGCCGAGACCTGATTGGGTATCTGGTGGTATTAATACAGGTGGAATCCCATTAACTGCATATGGAGGACCCGTATCGGGGAATTCTAGCGGTGTAAAAACGTTATTAAATGGACAATATATTTCATCACCTACAGGAAAATGTAGATTGCTATTTGATGGAATCAGACTTATTTTACAATATTCAATATTTAATGTATTACAAGATAAAAATGGAGACTTGATAGGTAATCAGTTACCTGGTGGTGGTAGTAACGGTTTTTCTATGTATGCATTAACCAAAACTGACGTCCCTACAATAAAAGGTAATGTTGCATATATTGATATAAATAATGGATTACACAAATATCCTGATGAAATGTTAGCATTTGATAACACTTATACCGAAATGCCGGGTTCTATACCTTCTCCATCAGTAGGAACTACAGTAAATGCACCTGCAGGAACAACAGAACCTTTGTGTAAAACGGCATGTAATTCTGATTCTACATGTGCTGGATATACGTATATGAATAGTGTATGTAAAAAATATACAGAAAGTCAAATATATCCAAAAGGAGATAGAATTTTATTTGATGGTGCTCCAGCTGATGCGGTGCTGAATAAAACATATATTAGAAATAAAAAGATTAGTGATTCTAATAGTTCTCATTATTCTTGTAACAAAGTCGTGAATATTGTAAATAGTAGTGTGTATAATTCTTATCCTGCAACTGACCCCAACCCTATGACAACAAATCAAAAATGTGCTCTTGGTTTAATATTAGACCCACAGATGACTCCATTAAATATAAAAAGTGCTGCAGCGGTTACAAGTGGAGGTGTAATAAAAACTGCTATAAATGATATTTATACAAACCAAAATAAACTAAAAAACGCAATTAACACAAAAACTACAGCAATAGAAACCGGGTTAGCGAAACAAGATGAAGTTAAACAAAAAATAGATAAATATGAAGAATCTAATAATACAAGCACGGCTACTGTTACAGATACAGAATTGCTTCTTGTTAGTGATAATTATAAATATGTATTATGGAGTATAGTAACAGTATTGATCAGTATTGCAGCAATTAAAACATTTAGAGGAGCGTCATTGTAATATGGATATGGATATGGATATCAATATCATATAAACTATTTTGTTTAAATTAAACTATTTTGTTTAAATTAAACTATTTTGTTTAAATTAAACTATTTTGTTTAAATTAAACTATTTTGTTTAATTATTTATTCTACTATTTTAATTATTTTATTTATTTTATTGTAATATTGTATATTATATATACATGACATCTCCACAAGTAGATCCATTAGTTACATATCAAAATGAATTCACAACTAATTTAAATGAACAGTTTGATAATATTGCGAATTTACAAACCATACAAAAAAAATTATTTTCCGATTTAGAAACATTGGCAGGTTCGCCGGATATAACATCGAATTCTATTCAAACCCAAATTGCTGATAAATTTGCCCAAATAGATAACTTAACAAAATTACGAACTAATATTTTTAATACAATTAAGGCAAATTATGGTATTACACAATCTGATTATAATATTCAGCGAAAATCATACGCCCAGCAACTTGTTGCGCTTCAAATAATAGAAAATGATCTTATAAATACATCTCGTAAGTTACAAGACTCGTTGTTGATTCGCGATAATGCTGAAAGAATGGTAGGTGTTAATAATTATTATACACGAAGATACGAAGCACATGCAGATATTATGAAAAATATTATCTTTTACTGTGGTATTATAATTTTTGTTATATTTTTAATGAAAATGGGAGTTATAGGAGATACAATATCTAGTTTACTAATTATTGTGGCTCTTTGTTTTGGTATTATAATTGTTGGTAAAAAGGTATGGGATTTATCAAGTCGTAATAATATTGATTATGATAAGTATAATTTCCCTTTTAATCCAAAAGATGTAAAATTGGATGATACTACTGACTATGCTATGAGCAAAGAAACAGATAGAACATTTGGGCAAAGTTCTCTTTTAGATGTATGCAAAAATATTCAAAAAGAAACTTTCGTGCCTTTTCAAATTAAAAATTCAAGATGTAAAATAAAAAATATGGATGACGAATCATCGCCTGTGCCATCAACTGATACATTGTATGACTGCAATTCACCATATAGCGAATTGTAATTTAGTTTAGTGTAGCGTATTAGTTTAGTTTAGTGTAGCGTATTAGTTTAGTGTAGCGTATTAGTTTAGTGTAGCGTAGTTCACGTAAAATATGTAAATATACTATTTATACAAATATATAGTATATTTTTTATAAATAGTATATAACAATAATATAGTATATTTTTTATAAATAGTATATAACAATAATATAACAATAATATAACAATAAATAAAAAACAATGGGACAAGAAGAAGAAGCAGCCAAAATTAGTGCAGATGTTTCATCAACGATGAGCGAAAAGGCAGGTGATCTACAGGGTGCAATGGGGGGTGGATGTTCACCTGCATTAGCAACACAAGCAACCAATACACTCGCTACTGGAAAACATGCATTTAACGAAGTTATAACAAAATTTAACGTTGGTAGTTTATTGGGTATGGATGATAGTTTAAAAAAAATATATGATAATGCGAAAACAACAAACCAGCAAGCATTATATAATGAATATGTTGCTGAAAAAAATTATGTAACAAATAAATATGGTTCAGGACAAATACAACAAGGAACTACAGAATATAATGATTTATTGGTTAATAGATATAACGCACTGGGAAATGATGAATTAGTTGAATTGAATAAAAAATACGTAGAAATAAATAATCTAATAATGGATTTTATAAAAGTAATAGGAGAACAGAATATTGCAGTAACAAACATGCAGAAAGTTATGGAAGATGTAATTGAAGATAATAAACATTTATTAAATGCTATAAATGGTGGCAAAAGCGATTTATACACTTTTAATCGTAAATCAATGTATGAAAGCAAATTAAAAGATACTGTGGAAAATTGGACGGTAATTCCCGAAATTATTTACTGGACTTTAGTTATTTTATGGGTATGCATCGTTATGTTTTATTTAAAGAATGTTACGCTTATATCTATGGGTATATTAATAGGTTTAATATTATACCCCTATTTTTCAACTCCTGTGTTTTTATGGATATTGGAAATAATTCAATCTATATGGAATTTTATATTTATGGCAGTGCATAATCGCATTAGCACATAGAGTTTAGAGTGTGGAGTATATACTCTATAAACTAATAATAAAAACTAGTAATAAAAACTAAATTTTTTACATGGTATATGTAGTAACATGTAAAAAATTATAATTCTATTATAATTCTTTTTCAAATTTATAATGAAATAATTCTAATTCTCTTCTTCTACCTCGTCATGATTGTAAATAATAGAGATACCTTTCCAACCTTTAGTTACATATTTTCCATATTTCTTATCAAAGACTTCATAAATTTCATTACCGCGCGGCACATTTCTATCATAATGTTCGATATACCAAATTTTAAACGACTCATACATTTCGGTTTTCTTAACATAGTGTCCTTCAACTTTGCGTATTTTGTCGCGAACGAATTCATTGATATAATCTTGACTATTGCGATAGTTTTCACTGCTTGCAAGAACACCGGGCGTGTCTTTTACCATACCACCCGTCTCAAAGGCTTTCTCAACAAGCATAGCCAAGAATACTGGCGCCCATGTCTTAAATTTCTCGTCAAGACGTTTATCAATCAAATATTGGTATGGTTTTTCAGGATCATCATCACGAGGATTTTCACAAAAGATCGCCTTGTGATCTACTTTACGAATACGTCTCCATGTGCCTTCATCGTTTGCTTTGATATCGAATAATGTATTCGTGCAAACAACCAGTTTGAATTGAGGACGAAATGTAATCATATTCTTGAATAATGCACGTCCTTGAATCTCATCACCACCGGTAATTTCTTTCATGGGGCCTTCTTCAAGACGCATTCCTTTGGATGGTTCTTGCATAACAGCATATCGAATACCTACCAATTGTGCAATTTCCGAAGATGTGCCTCCAATAGATGCGCGCTTGCTTGTAATAAGCGAAATAGGAACGACTGCTTTATATTCACCCAAAGTGATCGACATTAATTCGACAAGTTTCGATTTACCATTGCTTCCACAACCAGTATAAATATTGAATGTCTGAGGATAATTAATACCGATAAGACAAGATGCTAAATGTTCCCACATATATTTCCGCATATCTTCTTCAGGGTATAATTTATTAATAAAGTCGTTAATTTCAGCCATAATTTTGCCATGTTTTTTGACGTCAAGAGGGAAATAATCAATATTTGTGCTTTTCGTAATATAGTCATCTGGTTGTCCTTGTCTAGCGCGTTTTTCTTTGAAATCGATTACACAATTATTGCAACACAGAAGATGTGTTTTTGTGTCAATATTTTGTAAGAATTTTTTATCGTAGAACAACTCTTGAGCCTCCTTCATGATATTCGCTTTGGTTCCAGTATTTTTTAATTTAAGACAAATATCGGATATTCTATGCTGAAACTGATTCGGTTTTCCTGATTCATCAGTAGAAGAAGCAGCATTTGCGGCAGCAGCAGCAGCGGCAGCGGCATTTGCAGCAGCGATACTTTGTTTGTTTGCTTTTCCTGATTTTCCGGGTGCT
>Ga0214923_10005587_pt1 | contig 14543 bp, 13 predicted proteins | sample LL1510_MetaG_FD_177993 | JGI IMG/M metagenome (GOLD analysis project Ga0214923, IMG submission 177993) | Freshwater microbial communities from Lake Lanier, Atlanta, Georgia, United States - LL-1510 | ecosystem: Environmental > Aquatic > Freshwater > Lake | place: USA: Georgia | collected... | reverse complement strand
AGCAATTTTGGCCAGATTTGCTCCATCAACTTTGCTAAACTCAGTTTTTTTACCATTACCGCCAACTAATAAAGCAATTTTGGTTTTGGTAATTTTTTTCAGTTCAGGAAATTTCTCTTCTTCTTCGTGCAGGCGTTTTTCGTCGATTCTGGTCAGTGCTCCGATTGTTGTAATTAAGTTCGGAAATTTTGCTTCATCAGCTTCATCATGTTTGGGTAAAATCACAAAATCGAATTTCGAAAAATCTAAATTCGGATTCATAATCTGAATAACTTTGCTCTGGTTTTGCGACTGAGATTTTAAATTAAGTGCGATTGGCGCTGATCTTCTTCCTGCTGAAATTATCAGCTTCGGCAAATATCCCATTGAAGTGATTTTATTTCGTAAAATGGTGGGAATTCTTAAGAGAGAATTGCTTAAGAAAAAATTCGGCAGATAAGAAAAAATGCTGTAAGAAAGTGTGATGATTTTATATTCCATTCCCAATTCTTCGGCCAGACCGATGCTTTGCGAGAATGTTCCGGGTCTGTTATCAGCTAAAATCCAAATTTCGTCTTTAATCTTCATTTGGTCAGAGTTTTTAATTTGGCTTCTAATTTATTTGCCACAGTTGGTGAAACGAATTTTGAAATATTTCCACCAAGTTTGGCCACTTCTTTAACTAGTTTTGAAGCGATGAAGTGATTAGTTTCGGAAGCTGGAAAGAAGATAGTTTGAATTTCTGGATCAAGTTTAGAATTCATACCAAACATTTGAAATTCATATTCAAAATCTGAAACGGCGCGAAGTCCACGTACAATAACTTTAGCATTTTTTTCGCGGGCATATTTCACTAAAAGTCCTTCAAATTTTTCGACTGAAATTTTATGTCCTTCCTCTAAAGTTTTCACTTCTTCGCGAATCAGTTCAACGCGCTCATCCAAAGTAAATAAAGGGTTTTTGTAGTTATCTTTCGCGGCGGCGATGATTAAATGATCAAAAATTTCTGATGCTCTTTTTATAATATCAAGATGTCCAAAAGTGATCGGATCAAAAGTGCCGGGATAGATTGCAATTTTCATGTGTGTAGGATTTGTTATAGACTCAGTAAATTAACTTTAGTCAAAATTATGCGAATCACAATTCTGTCAATCGGAAAGTTTGAAAATTCACCACATAAATCGGTTTTTGAAAACTATCTCAAACGTTTAAAATGGAAAGTTGAGCTGCGCGAACTGGAATTAAAAAACGCCCAAAATATGTCGGTTGATAAAATTAAAGAAGGTGAAGGAGAATTGATTTTAAAGGCGCTAAAGCCTTCATCAAAGTTGATTGTTTTAGATGAAAGAGGAAAGCAATTTGGCAGTATCGCTTTTTCAAAAATGATTTCCGATTTTGCGCTGGCTGGTGATTCTGATTTAACTTTTGTAATTGGTGGCTCTGATGGTTTATCGCAGGAAGTTCTAAAAAAAGCTGGATTAAAAATTTCTCTCTCAACAATGACTTTTCCGCATTTAATGGTGCGAGCGATTTTGATTGAGCAAATTTATCGTGCTCAGTCAATTATTGCGGGACATCCCTATCATCGCGAGTAATCCTAGTCAGATCTTTAAATTTTCAGCATCGTTATTGCGAGCGATGTTGTTAACTTTCTGCAGCAGATTCTTCTGCAACACTCGACCATCGACTTAAAGCACGTAATCTTCTGCTATCAATACGCTCGCGAATTGTTGAAGCGCGACCCTTGGTGCGCGCCATGTCGCGCCATCTTCTTTCTTGATCGAGTTGTGGTTCTTTAGCTCTTTGCAGTGATAATTCTTGTCTTTTCTTTGCGGCATCTCTTCTGGCAATTGCGATGTCGCGGGCTTTGTTTACAGCCAATTCGCGGTTTTTGTCATGCAATCTTTTATGATGCAAAATGATATTATCGACAAACCAACGCCGGCGAATATTAGCATTTTTCCTGCGCGCACGACGCGACAAACCACTCTTCTTAGAGCTGTGCATATGGCTGTACAAGTTATGTACTAGCGTATGACCAGCAAGTTCGTTAATTAAACCGGGATGCAAACTAATGAAATTAGATGCGCTCAGGGTTAACGAGCTTAGTGTTGAGGGAAGGGCGAGGAAAAGTACCAAAACGTGATTAAAAAAATAATTTGAAACAGAGGTGCCGCTTTTAGTGATTTAAGCTATTTGTGCAACTTTTTCTTTGGAATTTTATTTACCGATACAAAAGCGCGAAAAAATGACATCTAAAATATTTTCGACATCAATCTTGCCGGTGATTTTACCAATCTCGCGCGCTGTCATTCTTAAATCTTCGGCGGCGAGTTCAATATTTTTTTGCAAAGAAAAATTTGTCAAATTCTCCACAGAATTTTTTAGCGCGATGCGATAACGTTCTTGGGTAATCAGTGGTGAATTTTGTGACGGTATAATCTCGAGAATTTTTTCTTCGAGTTTTTTTAGAAGCTCGGAAGTGTTGGTGTTGTTAGTTAATGAAATCATAACCGTTGGTTGAGCATAGCCCTCAGGCTGGATGGAGTTTGTAACCCCGTTCACATGTTCAGTTCCTAGTTCAGTTTTTAATGAACGTGTGAACGGGGTTACAAAACCCATCCAGCCATTACATCCATTTTTAAAATTCGTTAGGTCGCTTTTATTCACCACCAAAATCGTATTTTCATCAATCAAATCCTCGCGCAAAATCGGATTTGCTGCATCAACCATAAAAATTTTAATATCAGCAGAAGCAGCTTTTTGCAAGGCGCGGCGGATTCCTTCTTGTTCAATTTTATCTTCAGTTTCGCGAATTCCCGCAGTGTCAGAAATTTTTACGGCAACTCCAGCAATACTTAAATGTGTTTCCACAACATCGCGAGTTGTTCCGGCAATTTCGGAAACGATTGCAATTTCACTTTTAGCTAAAAAATTTATCAAACTCGATTTGCCAACATTCGGAGCGCCAATAATTGCAAGACTCAAACCATCTTTAATTTTTTGTCCGATTTTTTTGTCATCCAAATGTTTGGAAATTTCAGCGCTTAATTTTTCGACATCACTTTCAACTTTATCGCAAATATTTTGCGGCAAATCTTCGTCAGGAAAATCGATCGCTGCTTCCAACATTGCTGAAATTTCGATTAAACGAAAACGCCAATCTTCGTAAATTTCTCCTAATTTTCCTTCAAGTTGACGAAGAGCTTGTTTGTGTTGGGCTGCGGTTTCAGCGGCAATTAAATCGGGAATTGCTTCGGCTTGAACAAGGTCAAGTTTTCCATTTAAAAAGGCGCGTTTAGAAAATTCTCCAGCTTCGGCGAAGCGACAATTTTTTTGTTCAGATAAAATTTCAAAAACTTTTTTGGCGATAAAAGGCGAGGCGTGAATTGAAATTTCGGCGACATCTTCGCCAGTAAAACTGTGAGGATTTTGGAAGAAAGAAATCAAAACTTCGTCGATAATTTCGGAAGTTTTTTGGTCACGAATTTTTTGGAAGGAAACTTTTTGATGCTGTGGTGTGCCTTTAAAACCAAGGGTTTTAAGACATTCAATAGTTGTTGGTCCAGAAATTCTAATCACAGAAATTCCAGCGCGCATGGTTGAAGTTATTGGTGCGAAAATAGTCGACATTTTACGGAAATAGCGGAGTTAATTCTAATCCTTCTTTTTCATCAAAGCCAAAAACGATATTCATATTTTGCACTGCTTGTCCTGAGGCACCTTTGCAAAGATTATCGATTACAGAAACGATGATAACTTTATTTGCAGTTCTGGCTTTTTTCACTGCGATCACGCAGAAATTGGTGCCAACGACATCTTTAATATTGGGTTCGCCGTCAATTATTCTAACAAAAGGTTCGTCTTCATATTTGGTTTGTAGACAATTTTGAATGTCTTCAAGTGAAAATTTTGGATTAATTTTAGCGTAAATTGTCGAGATAATTCCTCTGTTGATTGGAAGTAAATGCGGAGTGAAATCGATTTCAATTTTGGCACCAGCAGCTTTGCCAAGTTCTTGCTCAATCTCGCCCATATGTCGGTGTTTGCCAATTGAATAAGCTTTTACAGATTCGTTAACTTCGCAAAACAAATTGGCTTGTTTAACTGATCTTCCAGCGCCAGTAGTTCCCGATTTTGAATCGATGATGATGTCGTGTTTTTCGATTAAATTATTTTCTAAAAGTGGAATCAAAGGAAGCAAAGCCGAAGTTGGATAACATCCGGGGCAGGCGATCAAATTTGATTTTTTAATTTTGTTTCTGTGAATTTCTGAAAGTCCGTAAACTGCTTGTGGCTGTAGTTCCTTCGCCACATGTTCGTGATCGTACCATTTTTTGTAATCTTCTACATCTTCAAGTCTGAAATCAGCGGAAAGATCGAAAATTTTTAGGTGAGAATTTTTGGGATCACTAAGAAGTTTTTTGAAAGTTTCTTGCGAAGTTGTGTGTGGCAAACATCCAAAAACCACATCGATTTGTGTGAAATCAACTTCTTCGATTTTTTTCAAAGCTGGCAATCCGTAGTGAATCAAATGCGGATAAAGTTGTTCAATTTTTTGTCCGGCATTGCTATTTGCAATTAGTTCTGAGATTTCTACTTTTTTATGATTGAGCAAAATTCTTATTAATTCAGCTCCGGTATATCCCGAAGCGCCGATGATTGCTGCTTTGATTGGTTTCATTGGTTTGAAAAAAATAAAATTACGATATGTCTAAAGGATTACATCAAAATGAAGTAGCCGTAGAAATGCAATCGGTTTTAGAAACTCATCCAGATTACGAGCTTTTTTGCAGATTAGGATCACCGCAAAATTTTCTCACTCGTCAATATGGAACTGGCGGTGAAATTGATAGAAGTAACGTTACTCACTATACACATTCTCAAGTGACTTTCGCCAATTATGCGATGAAAAGTCTGATTAATTTGGTGCGTGATTTTGATTGGAAGCGTGGCGGATTTACAATGGAAGATGTTTATCGTCGCATCTGTGAAGATAGATTAATGATTTCTCTAAAAACTCCGGCAAATTTTTTGCAGGAAGCAGCAGCAAAAATAGCTTATTATAATGTATTTGGCGGAGATCAATATCTTCCAGCCAGCATAGAAGAACGTAGGTCTTTACAGCATTTAGTCAGGTTGGGAAATTTGCATCAAGATATAGAATATAGAGAAGATGACTTTAGAAGGATGCAATATGTTGAAAGTGCCTCATTTGCTGCTAGTTCAACCAGATTGGATGATAATAACAAATATAAAAAATATCATAATATTACCAATTCGCAGAAGCCTTTTAGTACTATGGATTTGAGAAGAGCTCTTGGTGAAGATATCGAGATTGAAGATTTTATAGATTCTGATACCAACATTGGTGGTTTGATGATAAAGAAAAAGGCGAAATAGAACATGTTATGGGGTATTATCGCATTGCCTTTGACCGGATTGAAAGCACTTCTGTTGAGAATAGAATCGCTAGAGTTGATAAGATAACCGATGGTTTCGCTAAAAAATCTTTAGAAAGTGAAGATGATAATGAAGCCATGAAATATGCTTTGGCTTTCGGTATTTTACGTGGTTATAACTTAAGAAGTGTAATAGGCGCTTGCTTCGCTCAGGAAATGTCGTTGCGTTGGATTTTTGCTCAAAAAGATTGGCAGCAATTTAATAAAATGCCGGGAGTTTATCTTGATATTGAGGCTTCAATTCTTGGAGAATATGGAAAAGAAAAAACCGATATTTCTCTTGGAAGATTTCTGGATAAACAAATTACAGATTTACAAAAAGCCAATGGAGTGTTGCACGGCGATTCTGTCGAAATTACGCCAGATGCATTATTTGATGTTCCAAGACAACAAGAATCAGAAGACTTTATTATTTATCTGATTGAAACCAGAAGCTATCGCGAAGAAGACTTGGATGAAATAGTTTCTTGCCAAAATGTGCAGAGAGTTTTCAACATTGCTGCTAAAAATGGTGATAAAAATTTCTTTGATGTTTTGTCGCAGAAATGTGTCAGCGATCAAGAATTTAAATCTAAATTGGATGATATTACTGAAAATATTGATCGCGCTATGGTTTTGAACAAAGCAGTAGAATATGGTCCTGAAGTTGCGAAGTCGGTTACTTCTTTAATTAAACCTTCAAAAAAAGTTACAGCGGATAATCACGTAAAACTCTCTCCAAGTCCGACAGCGGTTAATGAGTTTTAAATTCTATATTGGCGATTTATTTAACTCGTGGATGCGATTTACGATAATCTTTGGGCAGTTGAAATGCGCCTTGCCAGATTCCAATTTTTTGTTCTTTTGCCTTTGCCTCTAAAGCATCAATTGCATCATCGCTTTCGGTAAAATTATAAATTACCGCCATGCCGTTTTTAACGATTTCTTGATTGATTGAAATTTTTTTGATCTCACATTTTCCCAAAAAACGATTATATTTATCTTTCTCGGCATAGTGGCAGGTGACTTTTTTGCCATTAATCAAATCATAAAGAAATTCCTGCGACGCCTTGCCGCATGAATATTCACTTTTTTTATCATCGAAACAAGTTTGATGATATTCTGGCGCATCAATTCCAAATAGTCTCACTTCGCGATCATCAACTGAAATCGAATCGCCGTCAATAACTTTGGCGATTCCGCTAAATTCTTTATTGAAAACTAAATGAGATTTGACGCGAAGAAAATTGTTTTGTGATGCTGCCGGTTTTGCGATTACAAAAAGCGTAGCACAAAAAACTGCGAAAAAAATTGTGGTGAAAATATTTTTCATTTTACGATCTGACTAAAGCGTGATAAGCATCCATTAAATCAAGTGTCATTTGGCTTGGTTCTGGATATTTATGTTTATCTTCGATTGATCCAACGCGAGTGATTTCGGCAGCAGATCCGGTGATAAAAACGTCAACTGCGTCAGATAATTCTTCTGGTTTGATGTGACGTTCTACAACTTTTATGCCGCGTTGTTTTGCCAGATCAATTACGGTTAAACGAGTGATTCCGTTTAAAAAACAATCAGGAAGTGGCGTGTGAAGTTCGCCATTTTTCATTACTAAAAATAAATTGGCGCCAGTTGCTTCAGCTAAATAGCCGCGATAATCAAGCATCAAAGCATCATTATATCCTTCGCGTTCTGCTTCATGTTTAGAAATTGTGCAGATCATGTAAAGCCCCGCAGCCTTAGCCGCAACTGGTGCAGTTTCTGGTGAAGGTCTTTTATATTTTGCGAATTTTAATTTTAATCCGGCGCGGCGCGCTTCTTCGGAATAATAAGGAGGCCAAGGCCAGCAAGCGATGGCAACGTGAATTTTATTTCCTTGAGCCGAGATTGCCATTTTTTCAGAACCGCGCCAAGCAAAGGCGCGCATATATCCGTCAACGATGTTATTTCTTGCAGCAGCTTCTTTTTTTGCCGCTTCAAGTTCTTCAACTGAATAAGGTATATCAAATCCCAGAATGTTGGCTGAAGCGTGCAATCTTTGCGCGTGTTCTAAACTTTTGAAGATTTTTTTATTGTAAATTTTTTCGCCTTCAAAAACGCAAGAAGCGTAATGTAAACCGTGATTGAGAACGTGAACTTTGGCATCTTTCCAGTCAACGAATTTGCCATTATACCAGATAAAGCCGTCGCGTTGGTCAAAAGGGATGATATCCGACATATTTTTTGATTTTTAAATTGGAGAAGTGAGATTAGAAATTTCAATCAAACAGATGTCTTTCAAAACTTTCTACAAATTTCTCATGAAAATTTCGGTTATTATTACAACCTTCAACGCCGCAAAATATTTGTCTAAAGCCATCGAATCATTTTTGGCCCAGAAATATGAGAATAGAGAATTATTGATCATCGACGATATTTCTACCGACGCTACTCACGCAATAATCGCCGATTACCAAGCCAGATTTCCACTTTTCATCAAATGGATTCGCGAAAAAGATTCAGGAATTTCTAACGCGCGCAACATCGCTTTAAAATATGCGACTGGCGATATTGTTGGATTTTTGGGAGCTGATGATTTTCTCCACAAAGATTTTTTTGCCGAGACCAAATATTATTTCGACATTAATCCAAATTTTGACGTGATGTATTTCAACAGCTACTCGGTAGGCGAGGCCAATGGTTTCGAGGCTAGTTCAAATATTGCGGTAAATGTGCGCAATCTTATCAAACATTGTCCTATTGGCTCGGGCGAGTCTTTTTATTATCGTCGTGAAATTTTTGATCGCTTTAAATTTAACGAAAAAAATCGTTATTCGATGGATTATGAACTCAATATGTCTCTGGCTTCATCCAAAAAAGAAGATGGTAAAAAATATTCTTTTTATCCGGTAAATATCACTGCAGTTTTTAATACTCATACTGGCGAAAATATTTCTTCAGCAAATAGCGTGAAGCAAAGATTAGAAACCATCGCAGTGCAGTTAAAATATGCTAAATCTTCAATTTCTAAAAGCAGAATTTTATGGCGTGGTAAAAAATTAATCGCGAAGAATTTTGCGGAATTTAAGCAAATCTCTAAAAATATTTAATGAGTTAATGGACCCCGTCATGCGACGGGGTTACAACGTTGGGAGTGGTACTGTAAAACCTCCACACTTGTCACCCCGTCGCATGACGGGGTCCACAACACATAAACAATCTCAAATGAAAATTTATCAAAATAAGCTTGAAGGAGTTATTCTTAACAAGCGTGAAATCAACGTTTCCTTCGAATTTTTTCCACCCAAAACCGACGAAATGGAAGTTAAACTTTGGGACGCAATTCTGCGTTTGCAAAATCTTAAACCAAATTTCGTTTCGGTAACTTATGGCGCTGGCGGATCAACTCGCGAGCGCACTCATCACACGATTAAACGCATTATTACTGAGACCGATTTAAAGCCAGCTTCGCACTTAACTTGTATTGCGGCTTCGAAAGATGAGATTGATGAAATTTTGCGCAACTATTGGGAAATTGGCATTCGTCACATTGTGGCGTTGCGCGGTGACATGCCGGCATCAAGCCCGAATTATCAACTTCACCCAGATGGTTATCAATATGCCAACGAGCTGGTGGCGGGCATTAAGAAGATTGGAGATTTTGAAATTTCAGTTGCCGGATACCCAGAAAAACATCCAGAAGCTTCAGATTTTCAAACCGATATCGATAACCTGAAACGCAAAGTTGACGCTGGTGCAACCCGAATTATCACACAATTTTTCTTCGATGCCGATGCTTATTTTTTGTTTGTTGAGCGTTGTCATAAAGCGGGAATTAATATTCCAATCGTGCCGGGAATTTTACCGGTAAGTAACGTTAAACAAACCAAACATTTCGCTAAAATGTGCGGCGCTAAAATTCCCAAATGGATGGATGAAATTTTCGCCGGTCTTGACGAAAAACAAGATACCAGACAGTTAATTGCTGGTGTTGTTGCTGTTGAACTATGCCGCATTCTTCACGATGCCGGAGTTAATGATTTCCATTTCTACACCCTAAACCGCTCGGAGTTAACAACCGCAATTTGCCATATTTTGGGAGTGCGATAAATAATTTTAGGCAAAAAAATAGGGATTTGTATTTAATTAGCGATGTTTCCACATCGTCATTGCGAGCGTAGCGCGGCAAACCAGTAAAGCCAGACACTACACTGGTTTGCCGCGCTACGCTCGCAATGACGATGTTGGAAATTTGTAGGATGACAGGTTAGTATAGGTATCTAGAATTTTCTTAAAAAACTCTTGCCAAACAAACTCTCATCGGAAACATTTCTTGAGTCGGGAGTGTACCAGAATACAAAACCTTTGCGGGGAATATGGCTACACACGCCGGGTTTGCGTGGTGGTGGCTCCCGATACTTTTAAAATAAAAAAGCTCCTTCGAAATTTTCGAAGGAGCTTTTTTTGTACCTATAAGGCTGGCTAACACGCCAATATGGTTTGCAGGTGATGGTATTTTGTTGGCATCGGTGTTCTAAAACGATGTGTTCTAAAATGAACTAGATAAATCCAAAAAAATTGATTCACAACTATTAAGCAAATTAATTGTATCAATAGCTTAATTGAAATCTTCAATAGTTGATGAAAAAGAAAATCGATCAAAATTTTTTATACAAAAAAAATCTTCTGCAGCAAATTCGAGGATTTTGTTACGTTGCACGTCTGCATAGTGTTTCCGAAGCAGCGCGCGCCATCAATCTTACGCAATCAACGGTTACTTTGCAGATCCAATCTTTGGAAAGAGATCTGAAATTAAAACTGTTTAAGCGCGATTCAAAACCGATTTCTTTGACAAAAGAAGGAGAAGATTTCTACAAAATGTCCTGCTCTTTGCTTAATGAATTTGAGTCGGTAGTAGAAAAATTTTTAGATAAGAAAAAACAAGAAGAACAAATTGAAATCGATATTGCCGTGCATCACGTCGCCATATCTTATCTGATGCCACGAGCTATCGCTCTTTTTAAAAAATCCAATCCAGAAGTAAAAGTTACGATCAGAAATATCTCGCCAAGCGAGGCGATAAAAAGACTTAAAGATGACCAAATTGATTTGGCATTTTATCCAAATCTTGCTGAGGAACCAGAAATTAAGATGATGAAATTGGTATCTTACGATCCGATTTTAATCATGAATAAAAAACATCCTTTAGCGCAAAAGCCAATCAAAAGTTTAAAAGAGTTACAGAAATTTGATCTGATCAGAATCGATCGTAATTTAATTACTTTGCCGATTTTTGAAGAAGCGGTTCGAGCCTTTGAAATCAAAAGTAGCATTGATTTTGAAAATGGTAATTGGGAAATGCTCAAACATTTCGTCAAAGAAAATAATTTTGCCGCAATCGTTTCGACAATTTGTTTGGATAAAAATGATTCCGATTTAGTTACAAAAAATCTGTCGAATTTTTTCCCAGAAATGACTTACAGCATTGCGATGAGAAGCGGTCAAATTTTAAAACCCATAGCTCAAAATTTGTTTGATGCGATAGAAAAAACTAGTCGAGAACGAAAAAAAATTTATGAAAATTATCCTGTTACTTAATAATGACATCCATTCCGCAACAGCTTTAGAACTGCTTGCACATGATTTAAAAAGTCACCAAGTAAAAATAATTTTATCACGCAAAGTTGGAAAAGTTGATGATTTGCCAACGGAATTATTGGCGATGAAAAAAGATGAGCAGTTTGAGATTGAAAAAAATTTTGCTTATGAAACCGCGTTTTATTCCAACATAAATTCTGAAGAAACGTTGGAAGATTTTAGAAATTTTGCGCCAGATTTAATCATTTCAATTCGCTTCGGACAAATCTTAAAATCCCCTCTAATCAAGATTCCACGGCTTGGTGTTTTAAATTTGCATTCGGGAATTTTGCCAAATTATCGTGGCATCATGGCCAGCTTTTGGGCGATTTTAAATGGTGAAAAAAAACTGGGAACGACTCTGCATTATATTAATGACGGCACGATCGATACTGGTGAAATTATCGGATTTTCTGAAACAGAGATTGATCGAAATTCTTCGCTGATTTTGAATATAAACAATCTTTATCAAAATGGCTGTGCTTTACTGTTGCAAACTCTGAGAGAAATTTCTGCTAATAAAAAACTTCAAACCATCGATCAAAAATCTCTTCCTAGCAGACAATATTTTTCTTATCCAAAAGCTGAAGATGTGCAAAAATTTCTTAAAATAATGCCGCTTACAAAAAGCGCAGATACCAAAAAATTATTAGATATTTTTCGCTGATAATTTTTTCTGAAAAAATTCAATGAAGGCTTTGATTTTTGGCGAAGTATTGCGGCCCGCCGGATAGACTGCGTAAAACATAGTTTCGTTTATCGCTTCGTAATCTTTTAAAAGTACGATCAGTTTTTTTTCTTTAATTTCGTTGGCAACATCGCAAACTGATTTTAGCGTTATTCCAACGCCAGCAAGGGTTAATTCCTTAATAATTTCACCATTATCGCAGGTAATATTTCCCTTCATGTCGCGCAGTTCGGTGATAGTTTTTTTGGTTAAATGTTTAAATTTCCAAACCGAGTTTTCTCCAAAAACGATACAATTGTGATTTAATAATTCCTGTGGAGTTTTAGGAGATCCATGCTTCACAATGTATTTTGGCGATGCGCAAACAATTTTCCGATTCATCATCAACTTCGCCACTTCCAAATTTTCTTCCTCAGGAATTTGAATTCGAATCTGCAAATCAAAACCTTCCTCAATAATATTCACCGGATTTTCCGTAAGAAAAATATCGAGTTTAAGATTTGGATATTGCTGCAAAAATTCTTCCAGATAGGGAACAATGTGATAGCGGCTGAAATATGGTGGGAGAACGATTCGGAGTTTTCCGCTGATTTCTTTGTATTTGTCCAAGAAATCATCTAAGCTGTTGACTTTATCAAGAATTGCTTTGCAGTAATTAAAGAAATTTTGTCCATCGGTTGTTAGATTTACCTCTTTAGTAGTGCGTGCCAAAAGCATCATGCCAATAGCTTTTTCAAAATCATTGATTCTTGTTGTTACAACAGACTTTGAAATATTTAGTGCTTCTGATGCTTTGGTAAAACTCTTCAGTTTTGCAATGGTGGTAAATGTAACAATGTCTTTTAAATCGTATTTCATTCTAAGCCTATTTGATTATCTTGTTGGTGACTTTTTCCATCTAAACGAATTGCTTTTGCTTCTTTTGTTTTTTGATCAGGATGTTCTTTTTTATCATCTTTGGACAGTGTCTTATAAAGAGCATATGAAAGAGCTGCTGTGATTGCTATCATTGCCATAGCTTCTTCTGCTGATACAGATTTATCATAGCCCATCCGTCGGTTGGTTCTTTGTACGTTGTCGTGAAGAAATTCTACCTTTTTAACATGTTCATAAATCTTAGCTATCTCATCACCCAGAGGTTCTCCTGTGCGCCCTTCAAATTTATTAAAATATTCTACAACCTCCTTGTCAAATCCAACCATCATCAATCCCAAAGCGGCTTCAGCATGTCTTTTTGTATTGCCAGTTCCTCCCTTACCATAACTAATAATTCCACCTTCAGAGATTTTGGCAAATTCTGTGGAATTTCTTGCGTTAATTGCTCTAGGACAACCATAAGTCGATAAAACTCCAACTAAATCATCACCAAAAATTCTTCTAGTATTAGCAATAACGTTTAAAAAATAAGCGGGATTGTATTCTTCTGATCCTGTATTTCCTCCACCTGTGATTCGTACTACAACATGATTTTCGTCATGAGCGATCATTGTCCAGTGGCTATTGGTAATCGCAATTTCACCAGTGGAACCGTAACGCTCTATTATTTTTTTGATTCGATCACTTTTTTTAAAAATTGCATTTATAGAAACACCAGTGGCAGTTGTAATATCGTTGGTTAGTGGTTTTTGCAGATCAAAAATATCTTCAATTTTATTAACTACATTTCTTAGAAAAGAATGACTTAAGAATCTTGTTTCGGAATCTCGATCAAAAACATAATCAACTTTATATCCGCCACTAAAATGAAGTTTGCTAGCATAGGAATACTGACCATCCTTGGTTATAACTCCTGCAATTCTTGCTTGACCGTTTTCATTCTTAGCTAGCAAAATTCTTTCCACTTCTTGACCATCTTTCCACATAATGCCACGACTCTCAGCAAATTCACGATTTATTTCATGATCGTCAAATTTTACATGTGTATCTCCTGGATATTTCCAAGCTTGAGAAATTTCATCACTCTCGAATAAGAAATTTATTTCTTCTCGAGTAAGTTTTTTAGGATCAATGCCAACTCTTCTAAATGATTCATTCTCATGTTTAACTTCTTCGCTATTTTGTTCTGCAAATGTGACATGAACCGATGAAGAATTCTCAACTGATTTCCTGACGCCACCGCTTATATTGATTCCAGCTTGTTGCTCAATCACATGCATTATCTCCTGAGATAAAACAGCTTCCATGCGATTAATATCATGCTCTGTCAATTGGCCTTGAAGTTTTTGGTATTCTTGCTTTAACCAATTCAATTCGTTGCCAAAATAAATTCTAAGTTTCTTTGGATCGATAGTAAATTTGACATCAATTTTTCTGTAATCAGCATCTAAGACATCTTCTACGTCTACACCTAAAATCTTTCTCATTATTAAAATTGGTAGCAATGCATGTCCAGTTAATGAATCATCGGCATTCAAAGCATTGGCGTGTCTTGCGTGAGATTGTCTTGCAGAATGGTTAACATTAGATTCTTTGTAGTCTCTTGTCATGTAAAGTATGTCATCAAGCCTTTCTCTAATGCTTGGTATTATACCTGACATTACGACCTGATCTTCTGTGGCTGGACCGCCAATACATACTAATGATTCTTTTCCTTGCTCTGCCTCATAGTCTCTAACATGCTTGGGAAAATCATGTATGTCTGCTATTTTTACTTTGACTGATCCTGTTTCGCTAGCGGAATGGTGAGGTTGTACAAATATAGTCTTTTCCAAGAAATCCAGAGTTTGACCTTGATGATTATGTCTAAAAACACTTCTTACAGCATCTATTGTTTTTGGATCAGAAGTAATACGTCCTTTTAAATCACGTCCTCTCCTAA
>Ga0214923_10005586_pt1 | contig 14550 bp, 13 predicted proteins | sample LL1510_MetaG_FD_177993 | JGI IMG/M metagenome (GOLD analysis project Ga0214923, IMG submission 177993) | Freshwater microbial communities from Lake Lanier, Atlanta, Georgia, United States - LL-1510 | ecosystem: Environmental > Aquatic > Freshwater > Lake | place: USA: Georgia | collected... | reverse complement strand
CAATGTTAGGCAAGGAAAAATTGGTTCATATAACAAATTATAGTTGTTCTTATTGTAGATTTACAACAATAAATAAGACCAATTATGAAGACCATTTATTAACAAAAAAACACCAAAAAAATAGTATAGGTGAAACTAAGGTACCTCAATACAAATGCTCTCAATGTAACAAAGAATATATTAATTATAACGCGTTATGGAAACATAAAAAACATTGTCTTATCAATATTGAAACCCAACGAGAAATACAACAAGAATTGAATGAAATTCCAGATACAATAGAACCACTACAAAATACATTTGTTTCAGGAAATGTAATCACTAAAGAAATGTTTACTCCACAGTTATTTATGGAAGTATTAAAACAAAGTAAAGAATTACAAGAAGTTTTAGTGGAACAAAACAAAGAATTACAAAACAAATTATTGGAAAAGGAAAATGAGTTACTGGAACAAAATAATAAATTATTAGAGCAAAATAAAGAATACCATAAAGAAATCATAGAGTTGACCAAGAAACAAACTACTGTAACAAACATCAATTCCAACAACACCAACAACAATCAATTCAACTTACAATTTTTCTTGAACGAAACATGTAAAAATGCTATGAATATAGTTGATTTTGTGAATTCTCTCAAACTAACTACAGACGATTTTGAAACCACAGGAAAATTAGGTTTCGTAGAAGGTATTTCTCGTATTTTCATAAAAGAACTCAAAAAACTGGAAACTGAAAAACTCCCCATTCATTGTACAGACTTAAAACGCGAAACAGTGTATATAAAAGACAATGACAAATGGGAAAAAGAGAACAATGAAAAACAGAAATTGAAATGGACAATAGACAAAATAGCAGAATTGAATTTGGTACAACATCATAACTGGCAAGAAAAATACCCTGTATGTATAGAGAACAATACAAAAGAAAACGAATATTTTTTCAAACTGGCCGCGGTTGCTTTGGGTGGTCGTGGTAAAGACGAAGAGGACAAATACCGTGATAAAATAATGAGAAATGTTCTCAAAGAAGTTGTCTTGGATAAACAATCAATAGTTCTCAAATAAAATCCCTTAAAAAATCCGGAAAAAGTAGTAGTTAGGTTTTCAAAATTGGACATTTTTAAAATGTCCATTTTTCAAAAACTGGAGGAAAATGTTTGCGGAAAATGTGATTTTACTCGGTAATCGGGCAAAATACCAAAAAAATCGTTCAACTTCTGTTACCATATTTTTTTTATTTTTTTTAAATAAAAGGATTTAGAGAATTCTTTTTTATCACTTTATAATAAAAAATGGAGACAAAAAACGATGAAGAAAAACTCTCAAATTTTTTTTGTGAAAATTGTCACTATACTACGCGTAGAAAATGTGATTATGTAAAACATATGGCTACTCGTAAACATTTAGAGAATTGTTTGGAGACAAATGGAGACAAAAAAGAATTCTGTGATTTATTACTATATGAATGCGTAAAATGTAATTATACTACCAATTTTAAGGTAAATTACGAGAGACATTTAACAACAGAAAAACATAAAAAAAATTTATGTGGAAAAGAAAAACAAACCAATCATATTTGTTCTCTATGTAATAAAGAATACAAGAATTATCGTACTTTGTGGAAACATAAAAAACATTGTGATGTTGGAGTTGTTACTAATGAAAACACATCAGATACAATAGAACCATTACAAAATACATTTGTTTCAGGGAATGTAATCACTAAAGAAATATTTACTCCACAATTGTTTATGGAGGTATTGAAGCAAAGTAAAGAATTACAAGAAGTTCTCGTGGAGCAAAACAAAGAATTACAAAACAAATTATTAGAAAAGGAAAATAAGTTGTTAGAACAAAATAACAAGTTATTGGAAAAAGAAACTCAGTTACTGGAACAAAATAGAGAATACCATAAAGAAATAATAGAATTGACTAAGAAACAAACCACCAATATCAATACACAAAATAATACAAATCAACAATTCAACCTACAATTTTTCTTGAACGAAACTTGTAAAGATGCTATGAACATAATGGATTTTGTGAATTCATTGAAATTAACAACAGATGATTTTGAGACAACAGGTAAATTAGGTTTTGTAGATGGTATTTCGCGTATTTTCATAAAAGAATTGAAAAAATTAAACACAGAAAAACTCCCCATTCATTGTACTGATTTGAAACGCGAAACAGTGTATATAAAAGACAATAATATTTGGGAAAAAGAGAACAATGAAAAACAGAAATTGAAATGGACGATAGACAAAATAGCAGAATTGAATTTGGTACAACATCATAACTGGCAAGAAAAATACCCTGTATGTAGGGAGAACAATACAAAGGAAAACGAATACTTTTTCAAATTAGCGGCGGTTGCTTTGGGAGGTCGTGGTAGTGATGAAGAAGACAAATACCGTGATAAAATAATGAAAAATGTTCTCAAAGAAGTTGTATTAGATAAAAAAACTCAAATGGTTTCTGTCTAAGAAAAGGCGTTCAGAATTGTTTGTTTTTATAATTAGAAACATAAAAACAAATGTATTATATTATATTTTTAATCATATTATAACATCTCATAAAAAACCCTTGGTGATGTTCTCCTTCTTTCTTTTCTAATTGTGGTAAATATTTCGTATTTATTACTTTTACTTGTGATTTCAATGCCTGTTTTGAGAACTTACCAACTGGTTGTAATTTATAAATATTATCTCTATGTGTATTTTCAAAATTATTGTATTTTAATAACAAATAATAATATATTTCATAGTAAACATCACTCATTTTCTTATGTCGTATTTTAAACTTGAAAATCTTTTCATATAATTCTTTTTCGTTCTTTTTTAATTCATAATCTTTCCCATGAATTATTGTATTCAATACAATATTATTCCATACATTATTCATAATTGGATTTCCAAATCTATCTATATCATCATTATCCAATATGGAATCAATTAAATAGATTATAAATTCAAATGCCTCAAACATTTTTATTTTTTCTGTTATATGTTCTAAGAATCGTACTTCAATGCCATGATTATAGTGTTTATTAAAATTTATATCAAATCCTATTTCATCTAATTTTGTGTATGAATTGTTTTTATAATATTCATTGAACCACCAATTTGATAATTTATTACAAGCTAATTCGGTTACAGGTTTGGATAATATTTTACCTTTCAACATTTCATCTGTATTATATGTACCAACACCTATATATCTTGATACTGCTGTTCTTTGTGAAGCATTTGAGAACTTATGTTTTTCTGGATAGTTATTCATACCAGCAAATAGGTCTGGAGTTCCATAAATTGATACTAAAAATGGTTCCATCCATTGTATCATTTTTATTCCCTTTTTGTGGTCGTGATTGAATTTCGCCATATCTTTTATTTGTAAATTCTCATCTAATTCTGTTGGTAATGTTAAATTATAATGTAGTGTTCCGTTATTAAATATTGTTACATTTTTATAATTCGTCATAAATGTAGCAAAGGAATGGTTGTTTTCCATTATTTTTATATCACCGTGTTCTCTAAATATCTCCTTTTGTTTGAAAATTTCATTTAATTCTGTTATAAATGTTTTTTTATTATTGGATAATTCACATACAACATCTTGTAAAGTTATATTATAAAACTTTAATGTGTTAAATTCTATTGTATCTCCATCAAATAACCACTCATTATCCATATTCTTTTTAAAATATTCATTTTCTTCTTGTATTGTTTCTAATAATGTTTCACCTATAAATTTTGGATTAGGTTCTCCTAATTTCGTGTATAATGTCTTTGAATTATTGTATTTATCTGTTTTTGTGAAACTATGTGAATTCATTAATACTGGAACCTTTACTTTTTTTGTTCCTTGTATAAAATGTTTTAATGCTTTTATAAAATCAAAATGCTTATAATTTTCAAAATAATTCACACTATAACGTTCTCGTTTACAACTTTTTATAAAATTTTCTTCATTGATTTCTAATTTATTTTCAAATTCTAAATATACTTCATTTTCTATACCTAACCCCCAATATGTTGAATCTTTTTGATATTGTTCTTTATATTTTAAATGCTTTTTTTCCATTTCGTGTTCATCGCCATTCCCTTTACTTATTATGACTGAATTATCCATTCTTTGTATAATTATTATACATATTTTTTATTGGTTTATATTACTAATTACAATATTTTAGTATTATAATATAGAGTATTTAAGAATATAATGGATTTTGAATTGAATAAAATTAAAATAATTTATTTACGATGTGAAATAAACGAGAATGAAAAAAGAACTCCGATTATACCGAGCGATATTCCAAAATTAATATATAGTGGGTTCAATGTTTATGTTGAAAGTTCTCATAATCGCATTTACACAGACATAGAATATCTTAATGAAGGTGCTTTTATTACAAATAAACCTTGGTTTCACAACGATTTTCAATATGCTTTAATAGTTGGATTAAAAGAAATAATAGAACTTGATAAATTATCTAATCATAAACATCTTTATTTTGCTCATTGTTATAAAAATCAACATAATTCTCAATGTATTTTAAATTCCTTTTTCAATTCCAAAAGTATTATTTATGATTTTGAATATTTTTATAATAGTGATAAAAAACGCCTCATTTCTTTTGGTTATTATGCTGGTATTACTGGTGCTATTATCACATTATTACATTATTCTCTTAAACAAAATGGTTCTCAATTATCTAAACTATCTCATTGGAAAAATTTTTATTTTATTTTAATGGATTTATTAAATAAAAAATCGGTATTTGAGAACATTTCTATTGGTATTGTTGGTGCGAATGGTAACTGTGGTTCTGGTGTTACATTTATTCTTGATAGAATGGGATTAGAATATAATATATATGATAGAAATAGTGATAAATCTAATTTAAAATCACACGATATACTATTCAATTGTATTGTTTTACACGAATTATCCACTGAAATATTGTTTGATAAAAATACTAATTTTGATAAAAATATAATTATTAGTGATATTAGCTGTGATTATTCCAAACCAAATAATCCTATCAATATCTATTCTGAAAATACTACTTGGGAGAACCCTGTTTTTCAATATAATGACTTCGTTGATATTATTGCTATTAATAATTTACCTTCATTATTACCAAAAGAAAGTTCTGATTTCTTCTCTTCCAAATGTGTTGAATTATTGAATGATATTCATAAAGATGAGAACCTTTATTGGAAAAATAATGAACTTGTTTTCTATGATAAATTTGGTCCTCTTTGAATTGTAATTTTGTAATTACAATTCTAATTTTTCACTCGTAAATGCTTTGACTATTTAGTTAAATAAATAAAAAATATATATTTGTATTCATTATATGGAAAATTCTATTATTTTAAATGAAGTGGATTTGTCTGCTAATATTTTTCAACCATTTGATATTTCTGAATGCGTTATAACAGAAACTATCAATGGTAATGAATTGAAATATTGTGAAAGTATTCGCGAATATTTTTATTATACTGGATATACTGGATGTACTGGCCCTACTGGCCCTAGTGGAATGACAGGTGATATTGGTTATACTGGACCTACTGGTCCTACAGGTTCAGTCTATCTTTCCAACACATTTTTGAGTGTTTTTAATACAAATCAACAAGATGTTCTCTTTAATAACCCTATTGTTTTCAATAATGATAATTCTGTTTTGGGTGATTGTATACATATTCCAAATAGTTCTCAAAAATGCTACTACAAATCTTAAAAATAAACTTGCTCAATACAAATATTGTTAGGTGTTTTTATGTCCGAGAACTTTTGTATAAAATATTATATGGAATAATAAATATAATATTTTGTAAAGGGTGTAAAAATATAGTATTCTATATTATAATGAAATATTTATTCAATATTTTCTTCTTTATTAGTTATGTAAATGCGTTTTTATTTACTAAAATGTCCAATCGTGAGAACAGACAATTTCAAATTTATTCTCGTAAAAAGTATCCGTTTTCGCCCAATTACCACGAACATTATATCAAGCGTTTAAATTCCAAGAACATTACCGAGCAAACAAATGAAATTTTAAATGGGGATAATAGAGAAGACAGAGAAAATGATTTAGAAGAACTTTATAACAATGGTAATATTGCTAATAGAAACGCTACTGTTCGTATTATCATAAACAAAGGTAGTCTTGAGCAATTAGGACTTGGATTGGGTTTTGGTCTTAAATACAATGAACCAGAAGACGATGAAGATTTTGGGAATAATGCTAATAACGATGACTATAGCCAATATGGTGGAAAAAGAGGAAAAGGAAAAAAGAAATCCGATAACTTTGAAGTTATAAATAAATCAGCCTATAACTTTTCTCATATTGGTGGTTACGATAATGTCAAGCAAGAATTAGAACAATGCGTTGATATTATTTCCAATTATACCAAATATTCCAAATACAATGTTCGTACACCAAAAGGTCTCATTTTTGAAGGCCCGCCAGGGAATGGTAAAACTCTTTTCGCAAAAGCCCTTGCTGGTGAAGCCAAAACTAATTTTATCGCTGTTTCCGGCTCAGAATTTCAAGAAAAATATGTTGGTGTTGGCTCCAGTCGTATTAGAGAACTTTTCAAATTAGCAAAAGAAAATATCCCTTGTATTATTTTTATTGATGAAATTGATGCGGTCGGTAGGAAACGCTCTACTGAAGGCGAACTTTCTACCAGCGAGCGTGATAGTACATTGAATGAATTATTAGTTGCATTAGATGGTTTCAAAAATACCAATGGTATTTTCTTAATTGGTGCTACAAATCGTGCTGACTTATTGGATGCCGCATTAGTACGCCCTGGTCGTATTGATAAACGCATTTTTATCGGTAATCCTGATGAAAAAACCCGTCGTTCTATTTTGAATATTCATTTAACTGGTAAACCGGTTGAAAATAATATTATGATTGATGATATTATTGAACAATCCAATGGTTTATCTGGTGCTCAAATTGAGAACTTGGTGAATGAAGCAATGTTGAATGCGTTGAAACAAAACCGCGAAGCTATTTCTGCTTCGGATATTGAAGAAATCTTGAATAAAATGATGGTTGGATGGCAGCCCACAGAACACCAATTTACTACTGATATTATTGACCATATTGCTATTCATGAACTTGGACACGCTGTAGTCGGCCTTTTATCTAAACAACACTCCAAAATGACCAAAGTTATTATTAATCTTTCTGCACCTAAAAGTCCTGCTTATACTGTGTTTGAAAACACACATTCCAATATTCTAACGCGCGAAGCCCTTTTTGAACATTTGATGATTTTATTAGCTGGTAGAATTGCCGAAGAAGTTTTTTATGATGTTAGTGTTACCACTGGTGCTATTAATGACTTTGAAGAAGCATTGAAATTAGCAGAAAGAATGATTGTTTATTATGGTATGGGTAAACAGGTTATTTACCCTAGCATGAGTGAAAAATACAAAGAAATGATTGATGTTGAAGTCGCTGGTTTAATCAATGATGCTTATGGTTATGCGGAGTTTTTAATCCGTAACTCCAAAGATTTTATTTATGAAGGTGCTGAAATACTCAAAAAAGAAAAATTATTGAAAGCAGAACAGTTGATTGAATTAATGAATGAAAAATACAAGAGTGTTTTATCACTTAAATTGAAACAATAGGTATTTTGCTTTTGATTTTACTTAAAAATTTACTTAAAAACAACTTGATTAATAATGTATCATATGACGAAATTTATTAAATTCACGAATTTTTTAATAAATACAAATAATATATATAAAATAGACATAACACCAAATAGATATAATATTCATATTATAACGAAAGCACTTAGTGGTTATGGTTGGAATATGTTTGGATTTGGTAGTGGTACTATGTCTTCATACACTTCTGAAATTGAAGTATGTGAAACGAAACATTCAACTGATTACAAAATACTTTCTGATTGGATTGATAAACAATGATATGTTTTTTATTGTTTCTAATTTCAAATGCCGAATTTTTCTAAAAATAGGTTCAACGACATTGGATACCAATTAAAATAAGTTCCTTCACCATATGTGTTACTACATTCAGTATAATATTGAAAATGTATTTCATTTTTATTATTTAACTCGGTATAAAATAAATATGATTTTTTCTTTTCTTCATCACTCATTATTTCATTATATGTTTTTTCAAATAATATATTAGAAAAATCATCATCATTAAAATTATATATTCTTATTCCAAAAATACTACCATTATCATATATTCCCATTTTTATAATAATATATTATACATTTATTATTATACTATAACGCAATATTGTTAAAAAATATAATATTATATATGTTCAATTTGTAAATAACTCGGTAATTCTTGGTTTTTATACAAGTTCTCAACATAGTTATAAAATTCGGTATAAGATAATCCTTTTCCTTCTATTTTACAATTTTTTTCTATATCCTTTACAAATTCTTTGGAATCGCGAATACGATATCCTGTTTTTCCATATTCATCAAACCTATGATATTGTAATAATTCTGAGTGGTTTTTCATCATAAAAGATGATATCATTAAATATTCACTAAACCGATAATAACTATGTGAGAGAGACATTATACTATGTATCCAACTTTTTTGTTCATTGTTATTTTTGTCTATTAGTGAATATAAACCATTTAATACTTTATGGTGTAACACATAATGATGTGGAACAAATGTACCTTTTGGAATAGGAAATACTAAATCCATATTTGTTAATTGTAATAGAGAACCTCTATATTGTTCTACATTCCATTCTGAGCGCGCTTTTTCTTGTAAAATGGCGAATTTATAATAAGGTTCTCCAATCGTTGGGTATAATTCCCATTTTTTCAGTGGTATTAAATCCGAATCCCAAACTATAAATGGGTCTGATAAACCTTTTATTTGTGTATGAGCACCTAATTTTATTAATTGTTGATACCACCACCCAAATTCTCGTGATTTTTCATCTTGATTTTTATTAAATAAGTTCTCTATATCTGATATTGTTAACCCATAATTTTCCATAAAAAATGTTTCTTCTGGTATTCCTACTATATTTGGTTGTTTACTATTTGCTATTTGTGTGACAGATTGTTCTGGAGTTATTATATAAATGGTTCTCGGATTATAAAAACATTGGATGGCTTCTGTTACTGTTCTCACCATATTATGATAACGATGTAGAGGAATAACAAAATCAATATTTTTTGATTGGTTATTCATAACATTCCTCTATTATTATATTATATTTTTTTCTATATTTTTTTCAGTTTTTCTAAAAAATTGATTTGAATTTTATTATTATAATTACAAATATCACTAAAATGAATACTCGTAGTAAAACAAGATTATTATTACAACAACTTGATTTTCAATTTGATTTTGACCATGCCAGTGAATGCTGGAAAGCGAATAAAAAATCAGTTGGAAATGGTTGCTATAGTTATATTTGTGGATTTTTATTGAAAAACGGTAATCAATGTCAACGTGTGCCATTAAAAAATAAAGATTTGTGTTGTATCCATAATAAAAAATCTTTTTCAAAAAAAACAATATAAAAATATATTATTATTTATGTTATAGTGTTTACGTTATGGAATCTGAAAATATTACTACTGTTGTTGAAGAAACCCCTGTTGTTGAAGCTCCTGTTGAAGAGTCTGAAAAAAAAACCATTATTTTAACTGATGTTGAAGTCAATAATTCAAATATTGCTTTTAATGTCATTGTTTCTTTTTTGACTGTCGCACAAAAACGCGGTACTTTCTCTATTAATGAATCCGCCAAAATTTGGGAATGTCTTAAATTTTTTTTAACTCCTGAACAACTTGCTGGTATTAAACAATAATGTAGGGAAACCAAGGTTTCCCCTACAACCCCTTCCCTGTAGGGAAACCAAGGTTTCCCCTACGACCCCTTCCTTTTATAAAAAACAAACAAAAAAAATTATATTTTCATAAATATAATTTTTCAGGATTGAGGATTGAACAATTTTTATGGGGTCTTTGTAATCAAACCCATCTTTTCTATACATTCTTCCAAAAACTCGTCATCTGTCTTTTTTTCTTGTACAAAATATTTCCCTTTCAATAACTCTATCATTATATAATTCAGTTGCTCCATAGTAGCATTCAATACTAATACTTCGCCACTTTTTATATTAAATAATTTGAATTTTTTACTTTTGGTTGGCCGTGTCATTTTCCATAACCACGCATAAATTACCAATTGTAATTTATGGTCTAATGATAATGTGCTAGTACATTTATTTTCCCATACACTATCTTCCGATATTAAATCTACTCGTGCTGTGAACCGAAATTTCGTTGTGGTTTCCATCTCTTTTAATAAAAACTCATCTATAGCTTCATGACCTTCTTCGTCTTTTTGTTGTATTATTATTTTTTCTATTTTGGGTTTTTTGTTCATACATTCTTTTCCAATCGTGTTCTCCAAACGCTTATTACATTGCGCGACCATTTTTGCCGTCAACCAAGTATATTCTGTTTTATCAATTTGTTTTAATTTGAAATATAACTTTTCTTGTAATGCTATCAAAACATTTGCCAAATATAAATAATCACTTATGGAACTCATATTTTCATTCACTTCATTGACGATTTCTTTCAAATAATAATGTTCGTTGGCTTTTAATTCATCAATATGATTTTGTATTAAATCGTATAATATATTCGGTATTGCTTCGTCGTCATCACGATTAAACTTATAGGTAATATAATCATAATACATACTTTGTAACGCGATTCCTGTTAAATCACTTACTTCTTCATAACCATTCTTGGTTTTTATAACATTTGGTATTGGAATTTCACTATGTTCTCCTATATCTTCTTTTGAATATATTGTTTCTATGATTGGAGATATTTTATCCAATACTGATTCCGGGACAAATTTGATTAATTCAGTCGGAGTAATATAATGTTTTTCATTTATTCCATTGGATTTATATTCATCAGGTTTTACATAAAATACACTGCGTGGATGTCCTTTAAATTGTATATAATCTTGGTTCATCATATCATAATGACCCATTTTCAAGAACTCTAATGGTCGGTCTGTTGTAAAATTATCACTTTCTAATAAAAAGAGGCGTTCGGATGCGCGTGTGGGTGCTACATAAAGTGTATTCGGACATTTATCTTTGGGTAAATTACGAGCATAAAAATCCATATAACCATTATCAAACCCCACTACAAATACATATTTTCTTTGTCGCCCTTTTACACTATGAAAACTGGAAAATACCACTTTACCACCGATTACTTTTTCATCTATTTTTTCTGTATCAAACATTGGAACATGGCATGGGATACCTTGTAGCACCAATACATTCTCCATTTTTCGGATATTACTATTGATGCCTTTTACTGACGCACCTAATATAAATATATCACTAGGAAGCGCACCGTTATCTAGTAATTTAGTGACTTCAAATATTACCATTTTTTCTATGTTTGACCTTGAATTACGTATATAAACTACTTTGTCACCATCGCGGCATGCTTCTAATCGTTGTTCTCCTAACATTACTGTGTTGATAAATGAACACATTTGGTTTGTTATTCTATAGGACATTTTCATATTACATTTTACGAAGTTGGAATCAGTTATATAAGGACAAGTTCTCCATATTTCTTCAGCCATTGTTAAAAATCTTGTATCGGCACCTTTGAAATCATAGAGGCCTTGCATATAATCACCCAAAATCATTATTTGGACTTTGGTATTCATATCTCTTAAAAATTTAATGATAAATAGAAAATATAGGATGGTCATATCTTGTGCTTCGTCTATTACTATTAAATCTATTATTGATATTGGAGAACTTGGTGGTAAATCGTTCATTAGTATATTTCTTATTCCAGTATCTGTAATTGCGTCTTCTGAATAATAACGAACTGCCAAACTATGAAATGTATGTACTTTTAAATTATTGATTCGTAATTTTTCCACTTTCTCTTTTACTTCTAATCGTAACATGGAATTATAAGTCATTTGAAGGATTTTTTTTGCCTTCATTTTTTCCGCAATTGAGAGAACCACGGTGGATTTTCCTGAGCCCGCCACCGCATCTACTATAACGTGTTTTCCTTCTATGATGTTGTTTAATATGATTTCTTGTTCTCCACTTAGTTGTTGTATAGTCATTATTTTTTTTTGAGAACTTTTATGTAAAAATTAATAAAGTATATTATTTTGTGTTTATATGGATTTCTTGTATTTCTTTATACAAGGCGATTATATTGTGTTTGTTTATCTAAAACAACTTCTTTGAGAACATTTCTCATTATTTTATCGCGGTATTTATCTTGTTCGTCTTCACCACGACCTCCTAGCGCTACTGCTGCTAATTTGAAAAAATATTCGTTTTCTTTTGTATTGTTCTCTATACATACAGGGTATTTTTCCTGCCAGTTCTGTAATTGGTTTAAATTCAATTGTGCTATTTTGTCTATTGTCCATTTTAATTTTTGTTTTTCATTGTTCTCTTTTTCCCAGATATCATTGTCTTTTATGTATACTGTTTCACGTTTTAAATCTGTACAATGAATGGGGAGTTTTTCTGTGTTTAATTTTTTCAATTCTTTTATGAAAATACGAGAAATACCATCTACGAATCCTAATTTACCGGTTGTTTCAAAATCGTCCGTGGTTAGTTTCAAAGAATTCACGAAATCCATTATATTCATAGCATCTTTACATGTTTCGTTCAAGAAAAATTGTAGGTTGAATTGTTGATTGGTATTATTTTGTGTATTGATATTGGTGGTTTGTTTCTTGGTCAATTCTATCATTTCTTTATGGTGTTGTTCATTTTGTTCTAGTAACTTGGTTTGTAACTGAGTTTCTTTTTCCAATAATTTGTTCTGTAATTCCTTGTTTTGCTCTACTAAAACCTCTTGTAATTCTTTACTTTGCTTTAATACCTCCATAAACAATTGTGGAGTAAACATTTCTTTAGTGATTACATTCCCTGAAACAAATGTATTTTGTAGTGGTTCAGGTTCTATTTCACTGATAATAGAAATACACTTCTTCTGATGTTTCCATAAACCACTAGTATTCATATATTCTTTATTACATTGTAAGCAAATATGTTTGATTTCTTTATCTTTTCCATATAAATTCTTCTTATGTTTTTCTGTTAATAAATGCTTATCATAATTTGATTTTATGTTAGTTGTGAAATTACATTGTGAGCATTCATAATGTTGACTATCTGAGAATTGTTTTTGATTTCCATATTTTTCCAAAGTATTCTCTAAATGCTTACGTGTAGAGATATGTTTTACATAATCACTTTTTCTATACGTAGTATAATCACAATTTTCGCAAAAAAAATTTGAGAGTTTTTCGCAATTGTTTTTTATTTCCATTTCTTTATTATAAGGAAATAAAAAAGAATTCTCTAAATCCTTTTGAATATAAAAAATAAAAAATTATGGTAACGGAATTTGAATGATTTTTTTGGTATTTTGCCCGATGACCGAGTAAAATGGCATTTTTACAAACATTTTCCTCTAGTTTTTCAAAATTGGACATTTTAAAAATGTCCAATTTTGAAAAGTTAACTACTACTTTTGTACAACTTTTTTAATGAATATTATTTTCAGTGGTTTTTTATATTTTATTGATATGTAAAAACAAATATTTTTATTGAATATATTATTATGCTATTCTTATAGCTTTCAAAAATCCATTCATATGAATTCCAGAAGTACATCCATTTATAGTATTTTGTTATATTATAGTGCTGTTATTTGTATTCTATTCATTAAAGCAGTCGGATATGATGATACTGAACTACCTGTATTTATTGCTGATGTGCTATAACTTTGATATCCACCTATTGAAAAACTCTCATTATTATTAAGCATAACAATAGAAGATGTAGACAATAAAGTATTGTCCAAAGCTACACCTTGCGATATTACTAATCCAAGTCTTTGACTACCAGCTGCTGAATTCATATTTATCCAAATATATCTATTAGCATTAATATTAGTAGCATAAATAATACTAGCAGAAACAAAGAATAATCGTGTACTACCTGATGTATTAGTAAATACAGAATTATTGACAGATGCTGTAATTCCTACATCACTAGAATTTATATTATATGATGGGTCTACAGTATTAAAAGTAATTGGTGTATATGTGTTGGATGGTATACTTTGTAGTCCGTTTTGGTAATATGCTAAATTTCTATACTTATATGATATATATCCATTCACATCCAAAGTAGCTTGTGGATTAGTAGTTCCAACCCCCACCAAACCAGTACTATTAACAACAATAGCATTGGTTGCTCCTACACCCACCCTAAAAGGCTGTGTTGACGCGCTTGAAACATCCAAAGCATATGCCGCATTAGTAACTCCAACCCCCACCAAACCAGTACTATTAACAACAATAGCATTGGTTGCTCCTACACCCACCCTAAAAGGCTGTGTTGACGCGCTTGAAACATCCAAAGCATATGCCGCATTAGTAACTCCAACCCCC
>Ga0214923_10005585_pt1 | contig 14550 bp, 19 predicted proteins | sample LL1510_MetaG_FD_177993 | JGI IMG/M metagenome (GOLD analysis project Ga0214923, IMG submission 177993) | Freshwater microbial communities from Lake Lanier, Atlanta, Georgia, United States - LL-1510 | ecosystem: Environmental > Aquatic > Freshwater > Lake | place: USA: Georgia | collected... | reverse complement strand
TGCCAATCAATAGTGAGAGGCAGACTCGTGTAACTTTCGGTGGTACCAACAAAAAATAATTTTTTTGTAATACCAACGATTAAATAAACTTAAACAAGGAAAAAACTATGGCTAACCCAAACGCAGCCTTCGGATTAAATCCGATAGGCAAAGTTGGACAGAATAGAGATGCTCAAGGTTTAAGTGAATATAACATTGCAGCTAGCTCAGCAGCTATCTATCAAAATGATCCAGTAACAGCAGCTACAACTGGATACATTACGGTAGCTTCAACTACTGATCAATTGTTAGGTTCACTAAACGGAGTTTTCTTTACGAATGCTTCAACTAAGAAACCAACATGGGCCAACAACTTAGCAGCTTCAAACACTGCTACAGATATTGTGGGCTATGTTACAGATGACCCGTATGAGAGATATGAAGTGCAAGCTTCAGGATCTCTGGCAATCGCAGACATTTTCTTAAACGGAAATGTGGTATATACAGCTGGATCTTCAGCTAATTTTGTATCTAAAGTACAAATAAATACTACTGGATTGGCAGTTTCCACAGGTGCTCAAATGCGAGTTATCGGTGTAACAAAAGACAACAGTAGAAATGAATTATTAAATGCAACAACTTACTCTACGAACGTAGTAGTAACTGCTATCATTAATAACCATTTCTATAAACAATTTACAGGAATATAAGAATATGGCTATATCAAGAGGACAACTAGTCAAAGAACTAGAACCAGGATTGAATGCACTATTCGGCCTGGAATATAAGAGATATGAGAATCAGCATCTTGAAATTTTCGATACTGAAACTTCAGACAGAGCTTTCGAAGAGGAAGTAATGTTATCAGGTTTCGCTAACGCGGATATCAAGCCGGAAGGATCTGCAGTTACATTTGATAACGCGCAAGAAACTTTCACAGCTAGATACACTCACAACACTATAGCACTTGCTTTCGCAATCACTGAAGAAGCGATTGAGGACAATTTGTATGACAGACTTGCGTCTAGATATACAAAAGCATTAGCAAGATCTATGGCAAATACTAAGCAAGTAACAGGGGCTAACGTTTTAAATAACGCATTTAGCGCTTCTTATGTTGGTGGTGACGGAGTTGCTTTATTAAGCACTTCACATCCTACAATTGCTGGTACGTTTAGCAACACGTTAGCTACAGCTGCGGACTTAAACGAAACTTCATTAGAACAATCATTGATTGATATCAATGGATTTACTGATGAGCGTGGTTTAAAAATTGCAGCTCAAGGTGTTAAATTAATCATTCCAAAAGAATTACAATTCACAGCGGAAAGATTAATGAAATCAGCAGGTAGAACTTCTACTTCTGATAATGACATCAATGCAATCAAATCAATGGGAATGGTTCCACAAGGTTATGTGGTTAACAATTTCTTAACTGATACTGATGCATTTTTTATCAAAACTGACGTTCCAAACGGTATGAAGATGTTCGTAAGAGCACCTATCAAAACTGCTATGGAAGGTGATTTTGATACTGGTAACGTAAGATACAAAGCTAGAGAAAGATACAGCTTCGGCTGGTCTGACCCTAGAGGTATGTACGGTTCTCCAGGTGCTTAATCTATAAGCATTTTTTATTTTTGGGGCCTCTTTATGGGGCCCCTTAAATCTGATAGAAAGAATGAATTATGACAAAATTGTTTCAAGTAAAACTTAGAGCTTATGGTCACAAGGCTAGTTTTAACATTGAAGCAGAAGATAGTGCAGAAAGTATAGAATTAGCTATCCTTGACAAAATAGGAAAAAAAGGTATATTACTTAAAGACAGCATGCGATCTTTTGCTAAAGATAAATGCTGGATAACCTATGAGGAGGTTGTAGATGATATCAGTTCAAAACCTTTACACGAAGAAAAGGTCGTTAGAACTTGATTGGGAGCAACACTACGTTCAAGAGGGAAAGTATACTCTTGATATGGTTAGGATCGACGAAGAGATTCGAAGAATCATTAACCAAATTAAATTGTCTGAAGCAGAGATTGCTCATAGACAAATTAAAGTAGAGATGGCTGCTCCTGAATTTTCTATAGCGGGCTAAAAACCTAGCTATATATCCGAAAAGTAGATTTTTGATGCAGGTATCTCTTGCACTATTTAATAAATTAAGCTATATTTTAATCACTATACATTAACTTCTGATCTAGACGCGTATAGTCGACGGCCTAGAGACTAGATTGGAATAACTAGGAGAATAAAACTATGGCAACATCAACATTTTCAGGACCAGTAGTATCCAAATCTGGATTTATACAAACAGGACCTGCAAACGTAATAACTGCAAACTCAAACACAACTTTAACAGTTGCTGAGCACGCAGGAAGAATAGTCTACAATAGTGGCGCTGGCGCGGTAACTTATACATTACCAGCAATCAACGCTACAGCTGATTCAGCAAATTCTGGACCAGGAGCAGATTATAATAACTCAAATAACCTTGGCGCAAAATTTACAATTTTTTCTGATACCACTAAAACTGGTTCTTTAATTGTACAAGTTGCAAACGCAACTGACGTTATGTCAGGTCGTGCTATGTTTGTAGATGACACTTCAGATAATACAGTTGGATTTAATACATCCGCTTCATCTGATACTGTTACTTTAAACGGTTCGACAACAGGCGGTATAGCACCTTCAATAATTGAATGTGTTGCATTAGCAACAGGTAAATGGGCAGTAACTGTAAGTTCATCTGACACAGGTACACCAGCTACTCCATTTAGTGCTGCGGTATAATAATTAATTTTTAAGGAGCTCGAAAGGGCTCCTTAATTAAAAGGAGAAAAATATGAAGGGTGATGTAAAACCAGTCGCAATAGCGAGTAATATTAGTACTGCAGTTTTATTTGCTGGACCAACAAGATTAAGAGGATTTATTGCACAATCAACTGGAAGTTCAGGGACTGCTATAATTAATGGTTTATTAAATGCTACTACTGTTAGCACTTCTTTAACTACACAAGTTTATATTCCAATTTCTGTTGGAGCAGGACAAGTAGAAACTTTAAATTTACCAGAAGACGGAGTTCTATACGCAGAACGAAATGGTACTTCAATTGTTGATGGTATAGGAATTGTAAGTAATACTAGCGCTTTAGCAATTACGTTATTTATAGATAAGTAGGAGTCAATTATGGCTTCATCAGGAACTACAGTTTTTGAAAAAACTTTCTATATAGATGATATTATATTAGAGTCATTTGAAAGAATCGGTATGATTAATAATACCGGTCATCAGATGAAAGCCGCTCGTCGCTCGCTGAACATTATGTTTCAAGAGTGGAGCAATCGTGGTCTTCATTATTGGGAAGTTGCACAAAACACAATCTCAATGGTAGAGGGTCAATCTGTTTATACAATTTATAGATCTTCAGGAGATGGTACTTCAGATGGTACATTTAGTTATTTAGATGGTGCACTTACTATTAATGCTACAACAATTACATTAGATTCAGTTTGGCAGTTTCCAACAACTGGAACTTTATTAATAGATTCAGAACAAATTACTTATACAGGTACTAATACAGCTAATAATACAATAACAGGATGTACAAGAGGAGCTAATAGTACAACAGCTGCAACTCATACCGATAATACAGCAGTTTATAATTATAACTCTATTACTTATGGTGCTGATGATATTTTAGAAGCAAGTTATAGAAACACACAGCAAGATCCAGTTGTAGATTTTCCACTTACAAAAATTAGCAGATCTGGTTACAGCGCTTTATCTTCTAAATATTCAGAAGGAACACCGACTCAATATTACGTACAAAGACTTATAGATAAAATTACAATCACTTTATATTTAACACCAGGATCAGATCAGGTGAATAATGTAATGTTTTATTATTATGCAAAAAGAATTCAAGATGTTGGAGCTTATACAAATATAACAGATGTTCCATATCGATTTGTTCCGTGCATGTGCGCGGGACTTGCTTATTATTTATCAATTAAATTTGCACCTCAACGTGGACAAGAAATGAGATTATTATATGAGGATGAATTAAAGAGAGCTTTAGAACAAGATGGTTCTCCTTCAAGTTCATTCATAACACCTAAACTTTACTATCCGAGCTTATAATGGGAAATTTATCTGGAGGCAGACGTGCTTATATGATCTCCGACCGATCAGGTCAGAGATTTCCATATCAAGAGATGGTACAAGAGTGGAATGGTTCATGGGTTCATATTTCTGAATATGAAGCTAAACAACCGCAACTTGAACCAAAACCAGCAGTTGCAGATCCACAAGGTTTACAATATGCACATCCTGATAGAGTAGAACCTCCTGTATTAATTGCATTAGATCCTAATCCTTTTCAATCAATTATATATTCTGGAACTACTTATATAAATGTTTATGAAGAAAATCATGAAAGATCTACGGGTAATATCGTAAGATTTAGAGGTCCAACAAGTCCTACTGGTTTTCAAAATGTACCTTCTTTTGATAATGTTACTGATATTTCAAATGCAAATGGTTTCTCTATTATAGTTGGTAAAATAAATTCATCTGGTAATGTAAGTGATACTACAAATTATTATTATTTTGTAAGTACAAGTACAGCAACAACGGGGGGAGTGACGGGCGGCGGGGGACAATGTTCTTCTGGTCCAGTAACTTTACAAGCTTAATATGACATACGCAGAACTAACAGCAAAAATTAGAAACTACACAGAAGTAGATTCAAATGTATTTACACAAAGTATTATTGATGGATTTATATTGGATGCTGAATATAGAATTTTAAGAGAAGTAGATTCTGATAATAATAGAAAATATGCAACTGCAACTGTTGTTGCAAGTCAAGCATATGTAAACACACCTTCTGTAGGAACAGATCAAACTTTAATTATAAGAGAAGCTCAAATTATTCCAAGTGCTGTATATACGGGTCCTAATGCTGTAGTAGAATATAGAGACACTGGATTTATTAATGAATATAATGCTAGTAATTCAACAGGATTACCTAAGTATTTTAGCTATTGGGATGAAGATACTATAGTGTTAGCCCCTATTCCAGATTTGGTATATACTATGCAGTTAAATTATATATTGAAGCCCACAGGATTATCTGCTAGTAATACAACATCATATTTAAGTAATCAGTTTCCCACTGGTTTATTATATGCATGCCTTGTTGAGGCATATGGATTTTTAAAGGGTCCAGCAGACATGATACAATTTTATGAACAAAAGTATCAAAGTGTGCTACAAGGATTCTCTATTGAACAAATGGGAAGAAGAAGACGAGATGAATTTCAAGACGGTTCACCTCAGATTCAAAAACAAGGATAGAAAAAAATTATGGCAATTACACAAGCAATACCGAATTCTTTTAGAGGTGAACTTCTAACAGGAACACACAACTTTACAGCAGCGACAGGAAACGTTTTTAAATTAGCTCTCTATACATCAGCTTCAACTATGAGTTCAGCAACAACTATCTATACATCTACATCAGAAGTTTCAAATTCTGGTCAGTACGTAACGGGTGGTGGAGTTTTAACAAATGTATCACCGGTTGTTTCAAGTGGTGTTGCATTTATAGATTTTGATGACATTTCTTTTACTGGAGTTACTTTAACTGCAGCAGGAGCTTTAATTTATAACACATCCTCTTCTAATAAAGCAGTAGCAGTATTAAGTTTTGGTGGAGATAAAACTGCAACCTCTGGAGTTTTTACAATTCAGTTTCCAGCAGCAACAACAGCAGCGGCGATTTTAACTATTGCATAATAGGAGTAACCTATTATGGCTAACGAATATGGATATGGTCTCTGGGGTCAAAATTCTTGGGGTCAAAATTCTGATGTTAATGTTTCTTTAACAGGTCAATCATTAAATACAACTTTAAGGTCAGTAACTGTTTCAGCAGAAATTAATTCTGGATGGGGTAGATTAACTTGGGGTGAAAATGAATGGGGTGTAACTGATGCAATTGCTGTCAGTGTCACGGGTCAATCATTAATCACATCTTTAAATAGTGTAACTGCAATAGGAACAGCAGTTGTAACTTTAACAGGTCAATCATTAACTACTTCTGAAGGTCAAGTAGATGTATCTCCTGATGCAAACGTAACAGGTCAATCATTAACTACTTCTTTAAATAGTGTAACTGCAATAGGAACAGCAGTTGTAACTTTAACAGGTCAATCATTAACTACATCTTTAAGAAGTATAACTGTAGCAACATTTACAAATGTAAATGTTACTGGACAATCATTAACTACATCTTTACATGGTGTAAATGCTGATCCAGTTACAGATATAGATGTTACCGGACAATCATTAACTACATCTTTAAATAGTGTAACTGCAATAGGAACAGCGGTTGTATCTTTAACAGGACAATCTTTAACTACATCTTTAAGAAGTGTAACTGCAGGAATAGGTCAAAATGTAGTTGTTACCGGTCAATCATTAACTGGGTCTTTAAATAGTGTAACTGTAATAGGTTCTGCTACTGTTTCTGTAACAGGAAATTCGTTGACTATTCAGTTAAATAGTGTAAATTCTCAAGTCTGGACAATAATTGATACCGGAACTACTGTAAGTTATACAAATGTAAGTACAGGATCTACAGCAACCTGGACAAATGTTGACACGGCTGCTTAAATTAAATAATATAGTATAATAAGGAATTAATATGGCATCAAGTTATTCTACCGACCTCAAACTAGAGTTAATGGTCACTGGCGAAAACGCTGGTACATGGGGTGATATCACAAATACAAATTTAAATTTATTACAACAAGCAATTGGTGGTTATCAAGAAGTAAGCATTGCAGGAGGAGCTCAAACTACAACTCTTGTAATGTCAAATGCAGCATTATCTAATGCAAGAAATGCAGTTATAAAATTAATAGGTGCAATTACAGGAAATCAAGTTGTAACCGTTCCAGATGGAATTGAAAAAACATATATAATAGCTAATGGCACAACCGGTGCTTTTACAGTTCAATTTAAAACAGCATCAGGAACAGGTGTTACTTTTGCAGCAACAGATAAATCAACAAAACAATTTTTTGTAGATGGAACAAATGTTGTAGATGCAGGATATGGGAATGTCACATTAACTGGAACAGAAACATTAACTAATAAAACTTTAACTTCACCAAAAATTAATGAAATATTAGATACTAACGGAAATGAAGAATTAAAATTTACAACAACTGCTTCAGCGGTAAATGAAATAACAATAACAAATGCTGCAACAGGCACTAGACCTGATTTATCAGTAACAGGTGGCGACACTAACATTGGATTAAGTATCACTACAAAAGGAACTGGATTAGTATTATTTAATGATGGTGCTTATAATGCGGAAGGCACACTTACAGATGGTGCGACTATATCTTGGGACGTAGGATCATCACCCGTTGCTAAAGTAACTTTAGGTGGAAACAGAACTTTATCTGCACCTACAAATGGAGCTACTGGACAATTTATATCTCTTGCAGTAATTCAAGATGCTACGGGTTCAAGAACTTTAACTTGGAACTCAGTGTATGAATTTACTGCAGATACTGCACCCACATTAACTACAACTGCATCAAAAGCTGATCTATTTGTATTTAGATATAATGGAACAGTATGGTATGAAATGGGTAGAAACCTTAACTTGAGTATAACATAATGTACGCACTTATTCAAAATAACGAAATAGTAAAAGTATTTGCAAATCCAGAAGGATTTATTTTAGATGGTAATCAATATTCTTCTCAAATATTTACTGCTTGGTCTAGAGCTGAAAAAGAAGAAATAGGTATCTATGAAATTGAAACAGATTCTTCTAATTTTAAAGATGAATCTTACTACATTAATACGAATGAAATATTTGAATTTAAAAATGGCAAAGCAATTAGAAAATGGGGAAATGCAACTCCTAAACAATTAGAAGATGTTAATGCTGTTGATCAAAATAACGAACCAATAATTCAAGATGGAAAACAATTAGTTACTAAAGGTTTAAAATCTCAAAAGATTTCTGTATCTAAACAACAAGCAGCTGGATTATTACAAAAAACTGATTGGTATGTAACTAGAAAAGCAGATACAGGAACTGCAATACCACAAGACATACAAGATTTTAGAACTGCAGTTAGATCAGTAAACAATCAACAAGAAACACAAATCAATGCTTGTTCAAATGTTGAACAGTTAAAAGCATTATACGAATACGTAGGCGAAACAAATCCAACTAGACCATTAGCAGAATATCCTAAAGAGGTAATCTAATGCCTTTAATTCTAGCTTCTAATAGTGCTTCTGGTGGCTACAACGTAGCCAACTCATTAAGATTTAATTCTGGTAGTTCTGATTATTTAAATAGAACTTTAAGTACACCCACTAACAATAAACTTTATACTTGGAGTGGTTGGATAAAAAAAACAAAAAATGATGAAGTGGCACCCAATATATTTGGTGCTCATTCTGGCGGTTTAAGAGATTGTATAAGGTTTGATGGTGGTGGAAATGCTTTACAAATGATTTTTAATGAAGCAGGTAGTGGAAATTTAGTAACCACACAAGTATTAAGAGATGTAAGTGCTTGGTATCATATTGTTGTTGCTGTTGATACTACTCAAGCGACATCTACAAATAGAGTTAAAATATATCTTAATGGAACTCAAATAACTTCATTTAGTACTTCATCATATCCTGCACAAAACTATACAAACATACTTAATGCTGCTAATCCTCATGTTTTTGGAAAAAATGCTGATTTAAGTAATGAATTTTTTAATGGTTATATTGCAGAAACTTATTTTATTGACGGTCAACAACTAACACCATCTTCATTCGGTCAAACAGATCCATCAACACCATCATCAGGAATATGGGTTCCAAAAGCATATACAGGAAGCTATGGAAATAATGGCTTTTACCTACAATTTAAAAACTCAGCATCTCTTGGTACAGATTCTTCAGGAAACGGAAACACATGGACAGTAAACAATTTAACTTCAGTAGATCAGAGTACAGATACTCCTACTAATAATTTTTGTACATTAAATGCTATTCAAAACGGTAATGGTTCAACTTCAACTTTAACAGAAGGTAATTTAGTAGCAGGTACAGCAGATAATAAAGGTGTTTCAGCTAATTTCGGTGTTAATAGAGGAAAATGGTTTTGGGAAATTAAAAACTCTGGTACACAAACAAATCAAAGATTTGGTGTAAGTAATAGAGCAAATGAACAAGATGGAGATGCTTCCCCAGGTGCAGACACAGCTAATGTTAGAAGTTATGTTGGTTTAAATTATCAAAAAAATTATTCAGCTTCTTCAGGAACAACAAATACAGGTTTTGTAGGAACAAATGGTGCTATTTTTGGTTTTGCACTTGATTTAGATAATGGAACTTTAGGTAGATATGTAAATGGTAGTTTAATTAGTACAGATACAACATTACCATCAGATAATAGTGTTACATTTTTTCCATTTACTCAAGTAACTTATAACTTTGGAAACTGGAACCAAGCTCAATTTAACTTTGGTTCTCCAATGTATGCAGGTGGTGGGTATGCAGATGCAGCTGGATATGGTAACTTTTCATACGCAGTACCAAGTGGATATTACGCATTGTGTACTAAAAATTTAGCAAACTTCGGATAGACTATGGCATATACAACGATCAATAAAGGTTCTAGTTATTTTAATACAGTTCTTTATACTGGTAATGGTACAACTCAATCTATTACAGGAGTTGGATTCAAACCTGATTGGGTTTGGTTAAAAAGCAGAAACAATACTTATTATCATAATTTATATGATGCAGTAAGAGGTTTTTCATCGGTTTATGGTAGAGTTCTTTTTACAAATGATACATTAGCTGAAGATGCTAATGCTGGACTTACATCATTTAATACAGATGGTTTTTCTCTTGGTAGTGAAGTTGGTCAAAATGGTAATGCAACAACATACGTAGCTTGGAACTGGCTTGGTGCAAACACAACAGTATCAAACACTTCAGGAACAATATCTTCAACAGTATCAGCTAATACAACAGCTGGATTTAGTATTGTAAGTTATACTGGTAATGGCAGTAATGGTGCTACAATTGGTCATGGTTTAGGAGTTTCACCAAAAATGGTAATTGTTAAATCAAGAAGTAATACTGGTGACTGGGCAGTTTATCATGCAAGTTTAACTGCTGGTAATATGGTATTTTTAAATACAACTGGTGCATCTGGTACTATTAGTGGTTTTGATAATGGTGGAATAAATCCAGTATCAAGTACAACATTTACTACTGCACAAGGTGGTGTATCACAAAATAATGTTAATACTTCTGGAAGAACTTATATCGCCTACTGCTTTGCTGAAATAAGAGGATATTCTAAATTTGCTTCATACACAGGTAATGGTTCAACTGATGGACCATTTATTTATACAGGATTTACTCCAGCTTTTATTATGTGTAAAAAATATAGTTCAACTGGAGCTTGGGTTATTCAAGACAATAAAAGAGCTTATTCTTTCAATGTCCATGCCGCAGATTTAAATCCTAACTATAGTGAAGCTGAAGAATCAAATGGTTCTGTAGATCTTTTATCTAATGGTTTTAAAATGCGTAATACTGATGGAGATAATAATGCTAGTGGACAAACATATATCTACATGGCATTCGCAGAAAACCCCTTCGTAACATCAGGCGGAATACCAACTACTGCTAGATAATGTTATATAGTATCTGGCTTTTAAACATATATTAAGTATAATGATATTATGCCATTACAGAAGATACAATTTAAACCTGGATTCAATAAACAACAAACTGCAACCGGAGCCGAAGGGCAATGGATTGATGGTGATAATGTTAGATTTAGGTATGGAGAACCACAGAAAATAGGTGGTTGGCAACAATTAGTTTCTAGCACCATAGCAGGTCCTGTTAGAGACCAGCATACGTGGACAGCATTAGATGGTAAAAAATATGCAGCTTTAGGATCTTCTAAATTATTAGTTATTTATTATGAAGGTTCTTTCTATGATATTACACCTCTTGGTACAGCTTTAACTGGAGCCACTTATACATCAACAACATCTTCTACAACCGTTACAATCAATTTAACAGCACATTCTTTAACTGCTGGTGATTATATAGTATTTACAAGTGTAACAACTCCAGGATCACCTACAACAAGTTTTACATCGGCAAGTTTTACAACAAATACATTTCAAGTACTTTCAACACCAACAGCAAATACTTTTACAATTACAATGACAAGTGCTGAAACTGGAACGGGTGTGACTGCTGGAGGAACTTTAACAATAACACCTTATGTAACAATTGGTCCTACATTTCAAACCCCTGCTTATGGATGGGGAACTGGATTATTTGGTGGAGTAGTTATTCCAAGTGTAACAACTACATTAAATGGTGCTCTTTCTGCAATAGCAACAACAATTACAGTTTCTTCAACTGCAGCATTTCCAGCAGGATCTGTTTCTGTTCCTGGAAGAATAGATATTGATACTGAATTAATTACTTATACAAGTAAAAGTGCAACACAATTTTTAGGGTGTACAAGAGGTGCTAATGGTACAACTGCAGCTTCACATTTAACACTTGCAACTGTAACTAATGCAACATCTTGGCAAGATTGGGGTGAAGAGTCTTCTGTAACGACTGTTAGTTTAGCGCCTGGTTCCTGGTCGCTTGATAACTTTGGACAAATACTCGTTGCTACAGTCAAGAACGGAAAAACTTATACTTGGGATCCATCTAACGCACTTAGATTACAAACAAGAGCGTCAGTTGTAAGTGGAGCGCCTACAAAATCTATTATGACTATTGTATCAGATAGAGACAGACATTTATTTGCAATGGGAACTGAAACTACCATTGGAGATACTACAACCTTTGATCCAATGCTTATAAGATTTTCAAATCAAGAAGATATTAATACTTGGACTCCAAAAGTGACTAATACCGCAGGTACATTTAGACTAGATACTGGAAACACAATTATTGGTGCTGTGCAAGGAAAAGATTATCTTTTAGTATTAACGGATCAAGCAGCTTACACTATACAATTTGTAGGTCCACCATTTACATTCTCTATTAGACAGGTGGGTACAAACTGTGGATGTCTTGGCCAACATGCTATGATATTTGCACAAGGTGCTGTGTTTTGGATGGGTTTTGGAGGAGGTTTCTTTGCATTTGATGGTACAGTTAAACAAATACCTTCTTTAGTTGAAGACTTTGTATTTACAACAGATGGCGATAATTTAGGAATTAACTATGATGCAAATGAAATTTCTTATGCATATCACAATTCATTATATAATGAAGTTGGTTGGAATTATGCACAATATGGTTCTGCTCAAGTAGATAGAAACGTTGTCTATAACTTTGTTGAGAATACTTGGGCTGTTGGATCATTAGCTAGAACAAGTTATGTAGATTCTATTACTTATGATTTACCTTATGCAACACAATATAATGCAACGGGCACTCCAACATTTCCAACTATTAATGGTGTAACAAATGCAGTTGGTTCTTCTAAATACTGGGCTCAAGAAACAGGTGTTAATGAGGTTGATATTAATGGAGTTGAAACTGCAATTGCTGCTTATGTTAGATCGGGTGATTATGATATATCTGAACAAGGTTTAGGTGGAGATGGTCAATTAATTATGCGAGTTAAAAGATTTATACCGGACTTTAAAAATCTAGAAGGAGATGCAATAGTTACTTTATTCTTTAGAGATTATCCAGCGGACTCTGATTCAACGCCTTCAACAACGCCACCTTCTATTACAGGCCCCTTTACTATTACGTCATCAACTGATAAAGTAGACACTAGAGTTAGAGGAAGACAGGTGAGTTTAAAAATAGCAAATGATGCAGTAGATAGTAACTGGAGATATGGAACTTTAAGACTAGATATTGAAGCAGGAGGAAGAAGATAATGGCAAAAATTACAGCATACGTACCAGAACCCACACAAGAATATAATGTGGATAATCAACGACAAATATTAGAATCAGTTATTACAATTAAAAATCAATTAAACTTTGGATTTCAAAAAGATCTAAAAGATGAAATGGAAGCATTTACTTGGTTTCTATTTAGTGGACCAAAAGACTAATGGCTATTAATTATAAAAATCAAGGTTACGATTTAACCACATCAAGTTCAACAACTGTTTTAACTATTAGCACATCAACTGTTGCAATTATAAAAGAAATATCAGTAACTAATGATGATAACTCAGCTCATAAAGTAGATTATTCTTTTTATGATTTATCAGCGTCCACTTCGTATAAATTTTATCATACAAATGTACCAGCAGATTCACACGACAATGCAGTACATAATGCTCTCATATTAGAAGAAGGAGATTATTTACTGTTTCAAGCAGATACAGCAAATGCTATCTCTGGACAAATCTCTTATGCTTTGTTAAGTAGGACTGGAGAAAATGGATAATATACCTAAGATAGAATGTAAGACAGTAGAAATAATAAAGAGTAAAAAAACTGGAAAGACATACAATACTATGGAAGACTTTTTAAAAGAAAATACAATTGAAGATTTACAAAAAGATTTATCTATTACTATTTCAAATGAAGGATTAGAATTATTGCAGAAAGTTATGAATAAAGAATGAATCCAAGAGGTGGAACAGAGTTACAGGTAGAATTACTGCATAAATATGCAGATAAAGATTTATTAGATAAGGTACAAATAACTACATCTGTACCGGAGAAAATACCTTTACATCCAACTAAACCAAACATTCTTTGGCAACAGAATTCATACGATCAACCTAATCTAGCGCCTTGGTTTCAAAATAAAGAAAACCATAAAAAATATGATTGGTATGTATTTAATTCACATTGGTGTTATGAAAAATATAGAATGGTATTTGATATACCAACTACTAAATGTTTAGTTATTAAAAATGCTATAGAGAAAATTGAACCTAGAAAACTAGAACATACTCCAGGGGATCCTATTAAATTAATTTATACCTCAACTCCGTGGCGAGGATTGAATGTACTTCTTGCTGCTATGCAACTTGTTCAAAATAAACACGTTCATTTAGATGTCTATTCTTCTACTCAAATATATGGAAACCATTTTAGAGATGCTCATGATACACAATATAAAAGATTATACGAACAAGCAGGTTCATTGCCTAATGTAAGTTACGTTGGATATAAAACAAATGAATTTATTAAAGATAATTTAAAAAATTATCACATATTTGCTTATCCTAATATTTGGGAAGAAACATCTTGTATTGCAGCAATAGAAGCAATGGCCGCTGGACTTTATTGTCTTGTAACTGATTATGGTGCTTTGTTTGAAACTTGTGCAGAATTTCCGGCTTATGTTCCTTATGAAAAAGATTTCATAAAATTAGCTCATACATTTGCATCTGTAATAGATGCAGCTGCGGATCAGTTACACCAAGAGACAATTCAACATCATTTAAAATTTCAAATTGAATATACTAATAGATTTTATTCATGGGACTTAAGAACT
>Ga0214923_10005584_pt1 | contig 14550 bp, 1 predicted proteins | sample LL1510_MetaG_FD_177993 | JGI IMG/M metagenome (GOLD analysis project Ga0214923, IMG submission 177993) | Freshwater microbial communities from Lake Lanier, Atlanta, Georgia, United States - LL-1510 | ecosystem: Environmental > Aquatic > Freshwater > Lake | place: USA: Georgia | collected 2015-10-15 | reverse complement strand
CACAACTGGATCACACTCCCATCACACACCACTACCAAACAGACGGCAATCTTCGGAGGCAATCGGTGATACGTGGATCATGGCGCCAGGTTCTCGTCGGCTTCGGCACCGCCATAGGTGTTGCCTTGGCCACGCTTGCCACCGTGACCGCCAACGCCGACACCACCCTGCCGACCGCCACGCCATCACCAGCCTCGGAACCGGCGCCAACCGCCGTCCTCGCCGTAACCACTACGCCACTGCCGGTCGTCCTGATCGAGACCACCGGCACCGCCCCAGATACGTTCATTGCATCCGCGACCGCGCCGGCGACCGCTACCGCGATGGTCGCTCCCTCCGTGACCTATGCAACCGGGCCCGTCGCGACTGGAAGCCCGGCACCATCAGCGACCACCACCACCCGTCCGGCGAGTTTCGTGGCCCGACTCGCCTCGCGGGGCATCATCGCCACGGCAGCGACCGCGATGCCGACGGTCGATCTCTCCCTCGCACCCGTCACCTCCACCGTACTGGGACCAGGGCAGACCATCGCCCTTGATCTCATCATGCGTGCCGGGTCCACCGGGATCATCGGCCTTGATGGCTACCTCGACTTCGACCCGGCCCGCCTGCAGGTCACTGGCGTCGACACCACCGGAAGTCCGTTGGAAACCGTTCTCCAGCGGTCCTGGGACAACACGGCCGGGCACCTGAACCTCTCGTACGGTGCCTTCGCCGACGCCTCCGGTGCCTATCCGTCCGGCTACTTCCGCGTCGCCCGGATCACCGTTCGCCCGACCGACAGTTTCACCGCCAGCAGCACCCTCGCCACCAGCTCCTTCACCTTTGCGTCCGACCACCTGTCGGGCCGCGAGACTGCCGTGCTAGCCCGTGAGGGATCGGTCCTGCGCAACGCGAACCCGGCCACGATCACCCTGAACCCGACCGCGCCGGCAGCACCGGCAATCGCGACATCCACGTTCACCACCATCTACCGTGGCATTGACGGTGACGTGACCTTCACGATCCTCGGAACCAAGAACCAGCCACTTGCCGGCGCACCGTACACCGCCACGTTCCTGCCGGGGAACGGCAGTACGGTGTCCCCGTCAACCGGCACAACCGACGCCAATGGACGCGCGACCATCCGCGTCGCCCCCGACCGGAATGGCACCGCCACCAGTGGCATCGTCGATCTTGTCGCCACGGGAACCGGCGTTCCCGGTGGATCGGTCACTCTGAGCCGCCTGGTCACGATCGCCACGCCGGTGCCGGTCGCAGTCACCATCGCCTCACCGACGTTCACCCTCCTGCACGGCACGGTGCCCCTGCTTGCCACCGCGACATTCGGCACCGTCCCTCCGGGGACGACCTTCCAGGTGGAGTGGGCCTTCACCACCGATGCCTCAAATCCGGATACGACCGTCTGGGTGCCGATCGGATCCAGCGTCCCCATTGCCAACCCGGCGACCGGGCGCGCGGAAGCCTCGTGGGATACCACCGTCGCCACCCTTGCGCCTCGCGGCACGACCCAGCAAGGAGTCGTCCTGCGGGCCACCGCCCGTGCGGTCAACGCCGGCATCACCGTCGGACTGCAGACCACCCAGATCCCCGGACTCGTGATCGACAACCAGGCACCGACCTTGGCGGCAATCACCCTGAACGGCCAGTCAGTCGCCGATGACGCCACCCGTCACCTGCACATCGCCACCCGCACCTTCACGTTCGCCGGGGTAACCGAGGCCGGATCAACCGTCCGCGCGTGGCGCCTGCCAACCCTTGGCGCAACCCGGACGGTGCCGATCGCCACGGCCATCGCAACAACGCCACAAACCCAGGATCCCGTGCCCGGGGTCACCCCGAAGGGCGCCGTTGCCCCACGCACGGTCACCACGCCGGCCACCGGCACCTTCTCGCTTGTCTTGCCAGACTTCACCGCCGAAGACGAGTCCGTCACCGGCTTCTACATTGAACTCGACGCCATTGACCCCGTGGGCAACACCGGGCCGGTCATCCCCACAACCACCACCACACCCGACCCGTGGACCATGTGGGTCAGCGTCGATACCGTCGCCCCACGTGTCATCTCCATCGCCACGCCAACCTTCGATCCCGGCATCGGGAACCCACCGCTACCGATCACGATCACCTTCACCGAAGCGGTCCGCCTCTCGCCCGCCGACTACGGCACCCGGGCACGCCTTGAACAACTCATCGACGAGGTGCCCGTCCCGGTACCGGCCACGATGTCGGTCACGTGCGCCGGGGATCCCGCACCAACCACGGCGATCGCGCAGGGTGTGCGCGCCACGATGCCGGCGACTGGTCCGGTCAATGCCCCACTTGCGTTGCCAACGGTCACCACGCGCAACGTCACTCCCTGCGAAGCCGGGGCCATAGCCGTCGCCATCCATCCTGCCGAGGCCCTCTACCCGGGCAGCACGTACATCGTGACCATCCACGATGGCACGGTGAAGGATCTGTTGCTACCCGTCACCGACTTGGCCGGCAACGCACTCGTCAACGCCCTGCCAGACGGGCCGCCGACGAACATCGCCACCTTCCTTGCGCCGGGTGTGGTTGCGTACCCGCAGCTTGGAATCAAGGGCGTGGAGGCCGACGCCGTCATCCACAGCACCGCCGCAACCCCATTGCCCCTGCGCGCCGCCACTGCGAACATCGACACCCCCCTGACCTGGCGCCTCTGCGCCAACGAGGCATGCAGCGGCGACGGAGGCACCCTCGCGCCCATCGGCATCGCCACGCCCACCTTCACCCTCGCAACGACGACGTTCGATGTGGTGCAGTGGAACACGATGGCCACCGACGGCTCGGGCAACCGCACCTTCCCGGACCGCGCCGATGCCTGGATCGTCGTCGAGGGACGTAACCTGCGCCTCTCCGGCCAGGCCGGACGCACCTCCGACATCCGTCACGTAACCCTGCGGTCCGTCGCGCCAGCGATCACGACTGACTCAATCCGTGCGGTTCCCTGCCTCGGTGGCGTGCCGGCTGATCCGGTCGCCGTCGCGAGTGCCACCTTCAACCTTGCCAAGGACTGCGCCCCGGACGTCACCGGGTTCCAGACGACCCTGACCGGCATCGTTCCCGACTCGGTCGGGGGCACCGTCACCGTCACCGTCCAGGTTCCCGGTGGCAATCCCGTCAACCTCGTGACTGCGAATCCCTACGGCCGAACCGTCAACGGCACTGACCCGGCATGGATCACCCCCGGACAAGTGACCATTCCCAATGGACGTGAAGTCACCATCGGCGTGACCGCGACTGACCGTGCCGTGCCGGTACCGAACGTCGCCTCAGTTTCCGCGACCACCCACGTCGTCGACACCGTCCCGCCAGTCGTGACGCTGACCAATCCAAAGGATGCCTCCCGGCTGTCAGCCCCGTCAGGCACTCTCGACGTACCCGTGACCGGTGGCTCCGAACCATTCAGCACCGTGCAACTCCGCCTGGACCGGATCAATGCCACTCCAGCCGTTCCCATCTTCGAACAGGTCCTTCCCGCTACCTCGACCTTCGGGTTCCGCTTCCCCGCGACCGGTGGAACGAACCTCAGTGCCGGCACCTACCGCCTGACCGCGCAGGCCACCGATGACGCAGGCAACCCGGGCAAGGTGGCCACAAGTACCTTCCAGATCACCCCGCCGCCACCTGCCGCCGTCCTTGACCCCGTGGGTACGAACGGGAAGGTTGGCAAGGGAGACGATTCCGACCCCGATACCGAAGGCGTCCAGATTGCCCTCCGGGGAAGGCTTCCGGACCGCACACTGCCCGAGGCCGTCCCGGATGGCCTGGTGGCACGCCTGATCCGGAACGGCAAGGACGCCCTCGGCGAAGGCAACCGCCCCGTGGTCGCGCCGGTAAACCGGACCGACAGTGGGACGTACACCTTTGCCTTCCCGGCCCTCTCGTTCCGCGCCGACGCCACCGCCGACTACGCGGTCGTCACCAGTGACGATGCAGGCAACCGGTCAGCGGTCTCAAACCCGGTCACCCTCACCGTCGACCTCACCGCCCCTTCCTTCACCGTTGCCACGCCCCGTGATGGCGCCACCGTCGGGACCCTCCGCCCCGACATCGCCGCCGTCATCGCGCCATCGGGTACCGGAACCTACGACACCACCCGTGTGACCTTCGAGGTCCGCAAGTCCGCATCGCCGACCTTCCGCCTGATCCGGGATATCCCGGTCGATCCGGGAAACCTCGCCAGCAATCCCGACGGCGCCGGGGTCGTGCGGGTCACGTCAGCTGACTGGGGCGAGGGTGCCGGCCTTGATCCCGTCGACGCCCCCGCCACCCAGAACTACGTCCTGCGGGTCACTGCAACCGATGACGTCGGCAACACCCGGGCGGCCAATTCCACCTTCACCCTCAAGCCCGGTGTCCCGTCAGTCTCCATCACCCAGGCAGACAGGGCCGTCCTGGGAACCATTGACGTGACTGGCGACACGCCACCGGAGATTGGCGTGACGGCCGGGGTGACCGGCGAGGGTGTGACCCTCGGCAGCATCACCGCCACGATCCGGAACCGCGCGGGTACCGTCACGACACCCGTCCCGGTAACCGGCTCGGGCGCAACCCGCACATTCGACTTCACGGCAATCCCGTTGCCAAATGGCACCATCCACGACCTCGTCGTCACCGCCACGGACAGCAATGGCCGGTCGGCGACGGCCGGGACGACCATCCGCATCGTCCGCCCACGCACCCTTGCGGTAACCGTTCGACGCGAAGGCCGTGTTGCCACCGGCACCATGGTGAGCCTGCGACGCGATGATGGTGACCTACCGGGTATCAATGAAGCCTCCGGCCCCTTTGATGTCACGACCAACGACAGCGGCGTGGCTACCTTCACCGGCACCCCGGGTGGCCCCGTCCTGATCGCGGTCAAGGGTGTCCCCGGATATCCCGTCACCACCGTCGCGGCCAACATCACCGAACCGCACGCCACCGCCTCGGCACCGTGGGCCTTCACCATCGACCTCGATGCCCTCAACCCGAACACAGTCACGACCACCTTGCGGGGACTGCCGACATCCGTGACCGGTTCGGCATCCCTCAGCAGTCTTGTCACCATCGACGTCATCGCCCCAACCGGTGCGCAGTTCAGCGATGCCAGCATTGGCGGTGCAACCTCGCCGTTGGTGCACACCTTCGGGAACACCATCGCCACCATCGACCGTCAGGTCACGCCGGCACCACCAGTCACCACCGGGACCGTCGTGACCACGACCACCCATCTTCCGAGGGGCGCCGTCGCCTGGCGCGTGATCCCGGCCTTGTCCGGGTCGGCCGCCGATGATGCGAAGATCAAGGGTTCAGCCGAGGCGACCGCCGTCTTCGGTTCCGGCACCACCGGCGAGACCGTGCCAGTCAGTTTCCGCTACGCCGCCACCAACCTGCGCGTCAAATCCCTTTCCGGGACGATCGCGCGCCCCGATCACTCCGCGGTCTCCGGGGCGACCATCGTCATTGCCCAACCGGGTGGTCTCAGTGTGACGACCACGTCTACCCTGGAGGGCACGTTCGGCCCGGTCCTCCTCGAGGCCGGTGACTACACCGTCACCGCCGTCGCAAGTGCCGGATCTGACTGGTTGCCCGGACGCGCCGGACGCATCTCGTTCGCCCCAGGCGATCCGCCAGTCTCGGAGACCGGAACCGTCGACCTCACGGTTCTGGCCGCCGGCGGGACCGTCCAGGCGCGGGTGACCCGGGCGGTCTCCGGAAGTACGGCGGCCCTCGCCACCGGCAAGGTCATCCTCAACGGGCAGGGGCAGGTCATCACCGCCACCGCCGGCGCCGCCGTCCTGCCCGGCCAGGACGACTCGACCGGCCCGAACGTCACCATCGCGGCTCCCGCAGGCATCTACGTCCTCACCGTCGTGCCCGATGACGGATCGCTGACACCACCCGATCCACTGACCATCCGGGTCATCGATGGCAAGACCCGGACGATCACCGCTGTCGAACTTCCTCCGATGGAGAAGACCCTCGGACGCCTCACCGGCCTCGTACGACTGACCACCGGCGAACCGCTTGCCGGTCTGACCGTGCAGGCACGGCGCGACGGCGAGGCATCGGTCATCCCTGCCACCACCGATGACTCCGGCATCTACAGCGTCGCGGCCCCGGCCGGTTCCTACATCGTCAGCGCAGTCATCCCGCGTGGTGCGTCACTCCTGCCGGGCAATGCCAGGGCCGCCGTCGTCACTCCGCGCACAACCACCACGGTTGGCGACCTCGCCATCGCCGCCGCCGCCGCCATGATCGAACGGAACCTCGTCAAGCCCGGCGGGATCGCCCTGACCGAAGATGAGGCCGCCGGCCTTTCCGGAACTGCCTTCGTCAAGAACCTCGCGACCGGTGCCGGCACCAGCATCGCCTTCACCGGCACGCGCGTCCGCATCAGCGTGCCCGCTGGCACCTACCGACTGGGGATCGCGATCACCGCCGGCGGATTCCTCGCCCCCGAAGCCGAAACGGGCATTCTCGCCACCGCCTCGGCACCGAACGTCGCCACCCGGACCGTGACACCCAGCAATATCCCGGTGACCGGACAGCTTGTCACGGGCCAGACCGACGCATCGCCCGGCACCAATGTCTCCCGACGAACCGTCGTGCGGGCCACCGGAACCAGCGGTCCCGCCTCAGGTGTGGTCAACGTCTCCGAAAGCACGGCGGGCGGGGCATTCACGTTCGCCCTCGCGCCGGGCACATGGCGCCTCGCCGCGTCTCCCGATGCCAGCCAGGGCTTCCTCACCAACCCTGACCGGCCCTACACGATGATCACCGTCGGTGCCGATGGCACCGTCACCCCGGCAGCACCGGCCATCGATCTCCGGGCCGCCTCTCGCACCGTGACCGGTACCGCCACCGTCAACGTCAATGGCACTGACGTCCCTCTCGCCGGTGTGAAGGTTCGCCTGGAGATCATCGGTGCGTCCGGAGGGGCACTGTCACTTACCCAAGAGAGTGACCGCGATGGCCTCTTCAGCTTCGCCGCCCCCATGGGAACCGCCACCATCTCGGCCTCGGGGGCATCTGCCCGGTATGGCACCTCAACCGGCGGCGTGACCGCCGATGACCCCGCCTTCGTCATCGACCCCGCGCCTGCCGGACTACCCAGTCCCGACGCACCGGTCGCACTCCGCTTCACCAATGCCAGCATCAAGGTGGCAGGGACCGTAGCCACTGGTGACGGACGCGCCATCGGCGGAGTGACCGTCAGCGCCACCTCAAATGACGGACTGGTACGGACCACCACAACCAGCGGTGGCAGTCTGCCTGGTCGCTACGAGTTCCGCCTCAGCCCCGGTACCTGGCACCTCATCGCCACCACCGAGATCACCCGTACCGATGGTTCGCGCGTTCCGGCCGCCAGTACCGATACCCCGGTGACCGTCGCATCCGCCGACCAGACAGGCCGGACCCTCACCCTCATTGAAAGTGCCATCGAACTCCCGCCATCGGCCACCGCCGGTGCCGACCCGGATTCGGGCGGACAGGTGCGTGCCGGACGCGACAGCGCCGAACTCCTGCTTGCCCCGAATGCCGTCCCCGAAGCAGTGAATGTCTCCATCGACCCCCTTGGCAACGTGCCATCGGTGCCGGGCTTCTACCCGTTCGGTGACGCCTTCCGTATCGGAGCCACGACGGTCTCCAGCAGCCAGGCCATCGGCACCCTCGCCGTCGACTCGACCGTCAAGATCACCTACTCGCGCACCACACTCGCCAAGTTCTCGGCCACCAGCGACCAGGTACCCGCATCGGCATCCGACCTCCGGGCCGCCCTCTTCGATGCAAGCACCAGCAGTTACACCGCGTTCGACGGTGCCGTCGCCACCATCATCGACGACACCACCGGCCAGTTCGTCATCTCGACCACGAACCTCGGCACCTTTGTCCTCACCACCAGGAATGCCCTCACGCGCATTCCCGCCATCGTCACCGGTGTGACCGCCTCCCCGTCCTCCGGCACCCTGCGAACCGGGGCCACCGTCACCATCACCGTAGGCTTCTCGCAACCCGTCACCGTCGTCACCAGTGGCGGAACCCCGCGCATCGCCATGGGAACCGGTGCCAACGGCGCCGCCCGTGTCCCGGCCACCTACGCCACCTACGCCTCGGGTTCCGGTACCACCAGTCTTGCCTTCATCTACACGGTCGCCCCAGGCGATACCGCCTCGGACCTGGACTACGCCTCCACCACGTCCCTCGAGGCCAATGGGGGAACCATCCGGAATGCCGATGGCTTCGATGCCACCCTCACCCTTGCCCAACCCGGGCAGTCCGGGTCCATCTCCGTTGGCAATGCCATCGTCATCGACACCACGCCGGTTCCCGTCACCCCAGTGCCGGACACGGGTGGAGGCGGTGGCAGTGGCGGCAGTGGTTCGACGACCACGTCACCGGCACCAATCACCAAGCCGGTGACCGTGACCCCAGTCCAGGTTGCACCGTCAAGCCCCGCAACGGTTCCCGGTGGCGTGACCCCGGAAACGTTGGCAACGCCGGCAACGGTCACCCCCGAGGTCGCCGCCCGCGCCGAACGGGCACTTGCCTCAGTGGATGCCACTACCCGGAAGGCATACGACACGCTTGCGGCATCGCTTGACCCCGCCGAACGGGCCGCCCTCACGGCATCCCTGGCCGGCATGCCCGCCGATCGGGCCGCCGTCTACATCGCCAACATCACCGCCCTGCCCGGCATTGTCAGGATTGCCACCGGTGGCACCAGTGCCGTCGCTTCCGATGGCACCGTCACCACGTCATTCGACGTCGACAATGAAGACCCGGCACCATCCGCCCGCCCTGTCGACGGCGCGGATGTCGCCGGTGTCCGGGTGGCAACCACCGCACGACGCACCGTGGTCGTGCTTGTCCCCGCAGGACAGCGCGCACTCATCAATCGAGGCCGGTCCGGCACGTGGCCGAACATCGCCCTGCCGTTGCCCGCCGGTGCCCAGGCCGGCCTCACCCCGCTCCTCTCCCTACCGGCCGACGCCACTTCCCTCCGCTTCGATCCCACCCCGGGCAACCTCAACGTAGTCCAGCAGGGCAGTCTCGGAGGAGGCATCGTCACGCCACTCGGGGCCCCGTTCGGGATTGCCGTCACTGCCCCCGTGGCGCCTGACGCCACCATCGATCTCTCGTTTCCATCAGTCAAGGTCGGTGCAGGGCAGGCGTTCGGGTACCTCGTCTCCGTCAATGCTCCCGATGGCTCGTTCTTCGGGTACCTCCGCGCACCGGCAATCTTCGAGCCATCAACCGGTCGCCAGACATGGCCAATGACCGCCAAGGCCCTGGATTCCACCCTCTTCCTCCCGGTTGCGCTGACCCCGGCGTACGTGCAGAACTTCAGTGCGGACACCCACATCCACTCCGGCCCTGACGCGCTTGCGGTGGATTTCGGTGTTGCCGGCCCCGCGTTCACCACGTTCACCGTCGTCGGTCCGCAGATGGGGAATCGCATCTACGTCTACAGCCCGGTTACCCGGGCCTACGGATGGGTCGACGCGTCCGGTGTCGGGCCGTCCGGTCCTGCCGTTGCCGATACACCCGTGCCAACCAACCCGCCTCCGGCACCAGACGATCCACCGGCATCAACCCCGGGTGAGTGGCCGGAGTATGTGCGGAATACCGACGCCTCCACGCACATGTGGTCCACGCCACATGCCGATGCCACCGACTTCGGACCCATCGGCAAGGCATCCGTCACATACCTCGTCCTCGAACGCGAAACCGGGCGCTACCACGTCCGCAATCCGGTCAACGGGAACCAGTTCTGGATTGACATCGATGCCGTCCGCGCGGCGGAGGCACCCGATGCCACACCTGCCGGGACCGAACCGGCAACGCCCACGCGTACCTACGTGCGGACCCTTATGGCAACGGCACGCCTGTTCTCAAGTCCGTATGACGATGCTGCCGACTTCGGTCCGGTCGGGCAGGCATCCCTCATCCTTGTCGTTATCGAGGGGCCAGTGAATGGTCACCTCCACGTCTACAACCCGACCACCAGGAACTACGCGTGGATCGAATCCCGCGACGTCGCACCATCCGGACCGCCCACTCCCTGACCAGCCACAGGCGCCAAGACGTCCGTAACCGCCAGAAACCGAGACGGTACCGCTACCTGTCAGGTTGACAGAGTCCTGTCCCCGGCGTATCGTAATTGACTAGGTTGCGACGGGTAGCACGAACCGCCCATCCTTCTCATTCTCTCGTGACTTTCACCTACCATGATGCAATATCGTTGATGATAGTGGTGAAGTGATTCTTGGCGGTTACCCGCTGTCGAGTGAGTTCCATCACCGCCACCGGCGGGTCGATATGGTTCACTGGACCGGAGTGTCCGCGGTGGCGGGTCTGGAGGCAAGGGTGCAGCGGGTCGGTCAAGGGCTGGTCGTCATTGCCCTCAGCCTCATGGCCATGGTGGCCATCGGGTCCACAACCGCGCACGCCGAAAACGCAACCATCCAAACCCCCACCGTCGCTGCGTCGCCCGTCGCGACGGCCTCTCCGACACCCGCCACTGCGGTCAGCACACCGGCAAGTCGCGTGGTTGGCAGTGCGGTCACCGGCCGGGGCATGAACCCTGATACCTGCAACACCACCATCTCCGCGCCCACGACCGACTGTCCGGTCACCATGAAACTGGTCGCGACCAACCTCAGCGCTGCCACCTCCACCTATCGCGTCGGCGACACCGTCCAGTTCGACATCGCCCTTGCCACAATCCGTCCGGTCTCCATGAACGCCATCCAGGCCTACCTCGACTTCCCGGTTTCCGACCTCCAACTTGTCACCGGACCCACGAACCTCACCCCCCGGCCGGTTTCGTCGACGGTCCTCGCCGATGACGGGATTGTTGCCGTTGCATCCGGTGCATTCGGATTGAACGCGACTGTCCTCAAGAACAGTTACACCCAGACCGGGACCGCCCCCAACATCGTCGGGCAGATCAACTTCGATGCCGGCACGGCGCTTCCGTCCAGTGGCCCCACGACCAACATCTCCCTGGTACCGGGGACGGACACCGTCATTGGCAGCGTCTTCCTCCGGATACGCAACAACCCGGTCAATCCGTCAACCGCCAGCCACACCGTCTCCCTGAAGGACTCCGCCGCATCGGGTGGCCGGTACGGCATCGTCTCCACCGTCAACGGCACCTCCACCGGCACCAACATCCTCGGCCCGGTCTCCGGCACCACGGTTGCCGTCGCGCAGACCATCGCCAATGTCACCGCCATCCCCGCGACGCCGTTTGTGGGCACGGTCCGGCGCATCGGTGATGTCGTTCCCGTCGCCTTGGTCATCAATCCAACCACCACCGTGCGCAATGCCAACCGCGCCCGCGTCACTGCCACCTTCAACACCGCCGACTTCATGCTTGTCAGCGGGCCAACCGGATCACCCCCGACCGCCGTGACCGCGGGTGCCTCCACGAGCTTCGCTGATACCACTGGCAGCGCGTTCGGGTCACCCACTTCGGCATCTTCCTACACCGTTTCCGGGACAACCGGAACGGTCACCATCACGGTCACCGGCATCAACCGCCTCGCCGTTGATGCCGGGTCAGGCCCCCACGTGGTCGCCACGGTCTATTTGCGACCGTTGCGCCGGGGCAGCCTCGATATAAATACGACCGCGGCGACCATTGGCGAGTTCACCGCCAATGGCGACAACCCGGACTTCAACTGGACAATCACCACCACCAGTGGCACCGTCGCATCGGTCCCTGCCGTACGCGGCACAGTCGGCCTCGGCCTGACCGTCTCATTCCCGCCCGCGGTTACCTCCGGCCTCGCCCCGCCACTCGAGGTCACCACCACCGGCACCGTCGCCACCGGCACGGTCACCGACCTCCGGTTCCTGGACGTCCAGGTTGCGGCCCTTGCCGGGACGGCCGACATGCAGCAGGCCGACCGGTTCGACCTCGACATCACCTACGACCCGACGCAGATCAGCTTCGCAACATCCCCCGCCAGTGGCACCGACTTCGCCCTGGCCAGCGGCATCGCTGCGGGCGCCAACAGTGCCGTCGCCGTCGCCACCCCCGGGACGGTGCAGGTCCGCCTCGTGCGCACCGCGACACCCTCACTCCTGACGACCCCGACCGCCGTGGTCCGCCTTCGGTTCAGCGTCCTGGCAGGCATCCCGGCCACCTCGGCCGTCACCCTCGGCATCGCCACCACCACCGATATCCGCCAGCAGGCGGGGACACCGTTCGTCACCAACCTGTACGACAGCGGTCGCGACGCGCAAACCCTTGACGTCCTGCCCGCGGTCACCCGCCAGAAGCCATCGACCCTCACCGTCGAAGCCCTCCTGCAGGGCCGTGCCGCCACCGATGCGGATGCACGCTTCATCCAGACGATGCGCGTCGGCCTGCGCCGGCCCGGCGAGACCACCTTCGCCATCCGGCGCGCCCAACTGGTCACTCCCCCGTCGGTTGCCACGGACGGCACCAACCCGGCCACCGCCTCGGCCACGATGCGCTACACCGGCACGAGTGCCCGCAAACCCGGTTCCACCACGCCCCTGAGCACCGTGACCATCGGCGACCTTGAACCCGGTACCTACGACGTCCTCGTCAAGGGACGGTCAGCCCTCACCGTCATCATCCGGGGCATCTCCCTGACGCCCGGGGGAACCACCACCGCACCGGCAACGACCGTCATCAGCCTGCCCGAGGGTGATGCCTCCGGCGATGACGCGATCAACAGTGCCGACTTCGTTGCCTTGTCACGCACCTTCGGGACCGAGACGACCTCCACCGCCGATTTCAACCAGTCCGGGTACGTGGATGCCTGGGACTTCAGCCTTCTGGCGCGGAACTTCGGTCTCAGCGGCCAACTGAACCTCGGGAACCTCACGACATCACCGGCCTTCCCAGCAACTACGACATCTGGCGCATCCCCGACGACCCATGACGTGACACTCGCCCTGCCCGCCGGGATCACCCTTGACCGGGCACGCGTGGTCGTCTCGGGCACCGCGGCCGTCGCCGCCACGTGCCCGCCATCGCAACCGGCCGGCATCACCTGCAGCGCCGATGCCACATCGCGCGTGACCCTCGTGGCCACGACCGATGGTGGCGCCGGAAGTGGTGGCACCGTCACCCTCGGGCGGTTCAACCTTGCCCCCGGAACACCCGGTACCGGCAACATCTCCGTCACCCTCGCCGAGGCAACCGGCCACGACAGTGCAAGTCCACCGACCACCGTCACCGTCCGCGCCCCGGTCACCGGTGCGGTCATCACCGTCGATCCCACCGCCACCTTCGACCTGAATGTCACCACGCAAGCACCCGGAAGCCTCACGGCCGGCATCACCCTGACGGTGGGTGGTACCGCCACCGCCACGGGTGGACGCGCGACCATCGACTACGACCCGGCACACTTCACCGCCACCTGCGCCGTGACCCAACCGGCCGGTGTCACCTGTGATGCGCAGTCCCTGTCCGGACGGGTCTCCTTCACGCTTGACCCCGCCCTCGCCACCTTCACCGGCGGCCCGGCAGGCATCGGCAACGTCACCCTGGAGGCCAGGGCGGGTGCCACCGGCGAAGGTGACCTGCGTGCCAGTCTGGCCACCCTCACCGATACCGCGTCGGATCCAACCACGCGCACGACCCTGGTCACCGCACCATCGGTCCCGGGTGCCGACACCTACCACTACACCGTCACCGCGGGGGCCATCGCTCCCCTGCATGCCCGGGCCACGGTCACCGCCACAAGGGTCACCACCCGCACAACCGGTGGCGGCGCAACCATCTGGCTTGCGTCACCTGCCAACGGGGTCGCCATCGCCCCCGGATCAATCGTGCCGGTCAGCATCGGTGTCACCACCGGAAGCCAGGCCATCGACGCCACACAGGTCGTCCTTGCGCCAGGCAACGGGTTCGAGTTCGTCGATGCCTCGGGTGCCAACACCGCGGGCATGCTGACCCGCGCCACCGGCAGCCCCCTGCCCGTCGTCCTGCGCCAGGCACTCACCGCCACACCCTCCGTCCTCGAACTCGGCTTCGCCCGCCAGGTCGGCAGCAGCGTTGGCAGCTTCAGCGGGCAGGGCCTCCTGGGCACCGTCTACCTGCGCGTCACCGGTGATGCCACCAGTGGCGATGCCATCACCGTCGTCCCGGCCGGTACCGGACGCTTCCAGACCGGTCTCGTCGCCGATGGTGCCTCGGTCACCGCAACCCTCGGGCAACTCCGGGTCACCATCGATGCCACCGGAACGCTGATGATCCCGGGGACGGTCACGGTGTCGCCCCCAGTGGATGCCGTCATCGAACCGATCCTGGCACCCATCGCCGGCGCACCATCGAATGCACCAGCGAACGCGCCAGCGAACGCGCCGTCAGATGGCCCGGGCCCGGCCTCCCCGGCACCTCGCGGGGCCTCGCGTCCGGCCGCGACGGCCCCATCCGTCAACCCGGCACCCGCCCCGTCCCGGAGTGACCGGGTCTGGTTCGCCGAGGATCCCATCAGGGGGGTGATCACCCTCGCCATACCCGGTCGCGGTGCCATCGAACTGCGGACCGGG
>Ga0214923_10005583_pt1 | contig 14551 bp, 13 predicted proteins | sample LL1510_MetaG_FD_177993 | JGI IMG/M metagenome (GOLD analysis project Ga0214923, IMG submission 177993) | Freshwater microbial communities from Lake Lanier, Atlanta, Georgia, United States - LL-1510 | ecosystem: Environmental > Aquatic > Freshwater > Lake | place: USA: Georgia | collected... | reverse complement strand
CCTTGAATGATGAGGAGTACGCCCAGAAGTGCTTAGGTGCCAATCAGACAGTACCCTTGAGAGCAGCTGGTGACGCTATCGGTGTGGCGTTCGTATTTCCGAAAACCGAGAACAGCAAAAGCACATACCGTTATTTGGTGAATGGAAGCGTTTGACCTGTAATCTTTTGCGGACTTATTCGGGCTTTTTGCCGAACTTTTCGTGAGCAAGCTCTGCGCTTCGTTCCAGGTCTGAGATGCCCGGTTTAATGCCCCATTCAATATGGGCTACCGCCCAACCGTCAAGTCTTTCTCCATTCAAAGCTTTTTCAATGTAGGCGTAACCGACTCCCATTCTTTGTTGAATGAGGTATTCGGAAACTCCACAATCGCGGATCGCTGCTTCTAAAGTTTCACGCTCCACATACCAAAACTTTCCTTCCGGCTTCCAGATGGGGAGTGTGATTGGTGGCTTCGCCTTATTTCTACGAACCATGCTAAAGTTCTATCATATTGGCTAGACGAATTTCCAATGCCCGCACCGAGGTTGATCCTAAAGCCGTCCTCGACGTCGCTGCCTGTAGGAGAATATCGGCCTAAGATTTAGGTGGATCTTGATTTGCCCTTGCGTAGAGGCTGAAGTCGGATTCTGTTTGACCTCTTGTGGCAATGCGGCCAGCTGCTGCGGATTTTCATATGCACAAACATGATCATTTAGAATTCTCATGAGGCCCGAGAAGTCCTGACCATTTTTATTTTTTACCCCGTTGTGAAGGTCTACGAAGTTCCGTTTTGAAAATGGCCCTATATAAAGATTATCTTTGAGGCTTTTCGGCAAAAGGCACCACAAAAGCTCCGAGCCAAAATCAAAGAATATGGGAACGTTGCATTCAGACCATTCTCTTAGGAGCGAGCACTCCATAAATGACGACGGCAGGCGGGCAAGTGGAACATCCGGGGAAATGTGGATCGCATTTTTTAGAGTCACATCAAACCGTAAACGATCTTTCTGGCTTTTAAGCCCGTCAACGATCCAAACCAGGTTTTGGCCGTAAAAATCATTTCGTGAAATACGTTCTTCAGGCCTTAAGAAGGAGTGCTGAAATTCAAGAAAGTGGCCTTGTTTAGTTTCTACATCGGCAATGTGCCATTCACCGTCGTCAGCTTGGTGTCTGATTTCTTGGCATTCTATTGGAAAATTGTTTTTCCATGAGCGATGCCATTCGGTTTCATTTTCCCACCAGCGGTCACACTCACACTCGGTTTGATGTGCCCAATGTTTAACTCGGATTCGGCCGCATTTTGGAGTTACGGGTTGGCTACAGCCAATGCAAAACCCCTTTAGTCCTCCTTCTGCCTCTCTCTTTTCTCCATTTACCATCGCGAACCGCATATTTTCCTCCTGTAACTTGAATAAAGTGTCGTTGAATGTAACACTTAAATCTCATTGAAAGCGTAACGCTTTCAAGAGGGTGGATTTTTGAAAAAACCGTTACATGCAGAAAAAGAGCAATTCTTACTCTCAAGTAAGGGCCGACTAATTGGCTGGGGTGTGGCAGACGTGAAAAATCTGCTTAGAAATGCAAATAGAGCAAAGACAGAAAACTTACAATTAGTCCCTGGAATAACGATCCAAGACGCAGAATGTATTTTTGCTAGAGACTGGTTTGAGGCATTTATTGATAAAGGTCTTTCGAAGGAAACTATAGACAGACTCAACGCAAGGCTTGCCCACGTTCGCTACCATCATATTTTGATGCCATCGCACAAAGGCCGTCCGTATTGGAGGATGATCGCCAATGCGGATCAAATCGATGATCCTGAGCTTTCAATTGCGTATTGTATGGCGCATTTACTGGCGTGCGGTGCCTTCGAGGGGCTGAAACGCTGTAGTTTAAGAGATTGTCAGAAATACTTTATTGGGCGATCAAACGTGAAATGGTGCTCAAAGTCATGTGGATCTCTTTATCGCGTTCGAAAGAAGCGGAAAAGAGATAGGAATTAAACTCTCTGGTTCCGCAATCGTGCGAACTAGTCGTCTGAGTTATTTTCATCTTTGGTTAGTTCTTGAACAATAGTTCCAAGTAGTGCTCCTCCTGCTGAAGTGAGGAGAAAAACAGGGACTCCCACGGCGGTTCCCATGGCAGCAATCCCTGCCGCTTCCACGCCAGCCACACCAACTCCGAGAGCAAGCCCCGAAAGCGCGAGACGAGAAGGCCAATTGCGATTATCCCAGAGAACTAGCTTCGCTTCTCTGGCTAGTTTTAAAATTAGTGTTTTGATCACTTCCGAAGTTTCTAGCTTTGAAAGGAGTTCAAGTTTTTTGGTCTTTGTCAGCGATTGGTCGGAACAGATTTCCGCAGCTTTTTTTGCCCAGACCAAAACCAATTTTTGCTCTGGGGGCTCTAGCTTATGAACAGCATCAGAGACAACTTGAAGGTGATATTTTTTAGTAGGTTCGGTCATCGTTTCGCTCCGTTTGTTTGAAAGGCATTACGAAGATATTCGAAGAGCCAAACCATGCTAAGAGTATCAAGTTCGCAGTAACGAAGCAGGCCATCGGCGATTGCCTTTCGTTCAGCTTCTGACATTTCTGTGAATTGCATTCTAGCCCAAGCGACCGAAGCACCGCCACCTTCGTTGATCATTTCAATATCAGTTAGTCTATAGCCGTCGTCGATTTCGACTGGAGGAAGAGTTTTGTATGGATCTTGTGCAATTCCCAGCGAATCAAACACTACCCACGCTTTAGGTAAAAAGTTCAGGCTCGAAATTTCTCCTCCAATTCCGTAGATGTTTTTTGAATATTTTTGCTGGAGGAATTTGGAGTCAGACAGAATTGTGGGAGTTACGACTTTAATTGAATTCGAACCTTTCATACTCGGATGGTAAAATGACTTTTTCACCACTTCGCATAGGTCGATCATGGACCGATTGCCCTTTCGAGAGCCTTCTTCCCCATCTTTTCCGGACTTTGTGATGGATTCAATAAACTCAATGATCTCCGGAAAGCCATCTGGGCGGAATTCGCCGAGTTGCCTAGCAATATCGTTCAAGGTGGTGTTTTCGTGATGTGAGTACCTAAAAATGGTCCCACCATCTTTATTGAGTGCGTTCATCAATGCTCGTGCGAATTCAAAGTTTGGAAACTGACCTGGAGTGGTGTGTATAAACTGCGTTTTGTGTTCGATGCGACCATTCTCATGCATCAGGTGATGAGAAAACTGATATGCGATTTGTTCATATGGGGTTTGGTTCTTGTGAAAGGGAATTGCAACGCGTGTAGTTTCGAAATCGATGAAGTGAAGCGGAAACGTAACTTCTCCTAAAAACCTTTCTAAATAGTCGAAATCGAAATATGGCTCTTTATCGTTAGTTTTCGTCTTTAAAACCTGAAGCCATTGCCTCTCCACTCGTGAGAGACCGGAGAGCGCTTCTTTGTTCTCTCCGAGTGCGTCTTGGGTAAGATCCTTCAAAAAGACGACGTCCTCCTCAAGATGCTTTTTGGCTCGACGGTTATCCCAAAGATCAAGAACCGTCGGTAAGTCCTTATTTTCGTCTGTTAGGAAACCCGCTTCGGACCAACATTGCTTAAAGCCGCTTTTAAGCCCCTTCTTTTCTAATGAGTTCGGAATTCTAAACTCGCATCCCTTACATGTTTCAGAGGCGTATACAGGTCCAGGCGTGTCGGCCTTTAATAGACTTGCAAGAAAGTAGGAGTACGCCGACAGGTCTTCTGGTTCGGGTGTTGAAAAAACCTCTTCTTTGATGAGGAATTCAACTTCCTTTGCAACCGAAACGGCGGATAGAATTTTTGGGGAAAGAAGCTTTTGATCTATGTCCGGGCGAACTACAACTTTTGGACGGTCATTTTCCTTTTTAATTAAAAAGCATTGGTGCAAACCCGAATGTGGATAAGTGACTCGCTTATCTACCAGGCATAGGTAAGGGTTAATTTGAAATTTTGGATACGCCTTTCGAGTCACAAAGGTTTGAAACGCAACGTCGACTAGGTAAGGCTCCCAAGCAGAAGATAAGACTGATCCACGCTTTGGGGAGCTTTCCTCTCTCTTGATTTTTGAGAAAAATGAATCTTTTTCAAAGTCGTGACTTTTTGCTTTCACTTCGATGAGATCAATCCGCTCTCCGTTCTTTTTAAGAATGTCTACGCGAACAAGAAAATCCTCGAACTGAATAGCTGCTTCATAAATTGTCACCTGATCCTGCTTAAGAAGTTCTTGTGTTTTGCTGACAGCCGGTTCCCCGTGAAGTTCTTCGAGATCGACTCCACCGTCATAGTAAAGCTTAGAGAGGGCACCGACCTGAAAGCCCCCTTCGGCCAAGGCTTTCATGAAGTCGCTTTCCTTCAGGTTGCTCCCAAATTGATCTGAGTGTTCGTTGTAGTAAAGTTTTCGAGGACACTCATATGCGACTTTAAAACGGGATTTTGTCAGTTTGGGCTTTGCCATTTATCGTGCCTTTTCTAAAACCCAATCAGTAAATCCATGCTCGACCACAAGACGGGCGATATCTGCATCCGTGTAGACTTGCGTTGTTTCCGGCAACGTTTCTAATTGGATCTTTCCGTTGATTGAATGACAAAAGAGAAGGTAGCGCCCACTTAAGCCGGAGGAATGAAACGTGTTGCATAGGCGCGAAATTTCCGCAGAAGAATGAGCTGATTTGACCTGGATAAAGAGCATTTCACCAGTAATTGGTACGCGGCAAACGATGTCATAGTCCTTTTGGGTACCGCCTGTGGCATTTACGCGAATGAATCCTGCACGAGAAATCAAAAGGTCTACAAGTAATTCGAAATCACCCCATGAAATTTGTTGGACGGCTTTTCGAATGCTTTCGCGGAGTCGGCTCAGCGACTCATGAGCCTCATTCAGTTCCTCGGAGACTTCGCCGCGAATTCGACTAATTATCCGAGCCGCCTCTGCGGGTTCGCAGACAGTACTTCTAAATCCTGCGGTACTAAGTATTGAACCACTGAGGACGTCAAAAGATAATAGGTTCCCTTTCAGATCGCGATTGGACCATTTGCCAATACAAGATCTCTTCCAGCTTCTTGTTTCATCATCTACTCGAACCGGATCGACTTTTGCAAAAGTCCACCAAAGGCACTGATCGAAAAACGTAATCCAAAGTGTGTCTTCAGGGCTGTGATGGAAACGAATAATTTCACGTGCGTGCCGCTTAGCTGTTCCCGAGGTTTTCCCACGTTCTAAAAACCATTTTGCGATTTCGTCCTCATCTCCGCGCGCACAGATATCATCCGGGACTTCTTTGAATGAAAATCTAAGCGTGTTTGATTTGGTAATTGCGTCCGATTCCCATTCGCCGCCACGACCAAGCTTTATGAAAAATACGTTGCTAGGAGAAAAATTTGGCGCATTCATTTAGTCCCTCCTTCCTGAATCTCTTTGAGTGAAATTCCGTTCAGGGTTTTCCATTCAACGCGTCCGTTGGAACTCCTACCTAGTAGTGTCGAAGACGCTTGAGATGGTGATGAAAACGCATAGTCTTGAGCTAGTGTTAGAAAATCTCCGTCCTTCTTTAGGACTCCCTTCTCTAAAAGCATCGCTCTAAATTTTTTTGTTAATTCTCCACACGATGGTGCTTCGGAGGATTTAGCTTTCGACCCTGCGAGAACGATGAAGCCTTCGGCGCGCTCAAGTCCGCGAGCCATGGCGGTAGTGTCGATCTTAAGAATGAACGTATCGTTCTCTGAAGGCGTAGATTGTTTGAGATTTGGCAAATCGAATGCGGACACTCCTAAGATGGAGTAGATAACGAGCATTTCAGAAAGAAAATGATCCATTTCTGCGACGTCTGACTCAGAGAGCGCAGGAAGAAGCGGACTGTTTCCATTTATGACGTCATATCGTTTGGCAGAAAATGCCTGAGTTACGAGTCGTGACTCAAGATACTGAATGTGGGCTTTGTTGAGGTTGGAGTCTTTGCTGGTAAATAGAATGAGTTGGGTCCAGAAATCCTTTTGTCGATTGTGGGACTCAAGTCGCGGAAGAACGGGATCTCCTTCACCAATGTAAATCGCCGGAATTTCGCTTTCTTCGTTTTGTCCGAGTAGAATGTAAACTCCAGGCTTGGAGAATTCCTCTCTCGATTTAACGTCCGGAAATTGCGCGCGTGAACAAACAGCAGCTCTGCCAGTCCAATTCGACTTCTCGACTATCTTCAGTCCGTCGGGCGTACCATTAGCGAGGAAGATCTTTACCGAGGAAGCTTGTTTCATGAGTTCCGTATCGGTAAATACCTCTAAAATCATGAAACAATTCAGGATTCGGGCTTTCTATGGCCATACGGTTCGGCGAGAAAAACTAACTATAGATAAAAACGGAAAATATTAGCGTCAATTTTCCACCGATTTCAAATCTAAAGCGGGCCTTCTTACTTACATTGAAAATATTTTGACTATCGATTCAGTAAGTCGTCCCGCTCGTATGCCCCAAGCGATTCCCACCATTTGCCAATTCCAAAAATTCTTCCAGATACAGAGTTGGCCTTAAATGGGAGTCCTCTGCAAAGATCAGTAAGCGCTTCACTTTGCCTTTCCTCGCTCGGAAATGCCTTTAAGAAGGCCTTTTCTTTGCGGTCCCACTCTGCGGCCTCCAGCGCTTGGTCTTCAGCTTGAACACGCTTTGCTTCGGCTTCACGTTTTTCCCTAGCTTCACGTTCGCGCCGCTTTTTGCGTTGTTCTTCGATTTCGGGAAGAACGCCGTCCATCGCTTTCGAGAGAAACGCCATCGGTGAATGGCATGGCTCGGAATCCACTCCGACTCCACGATTCCGCACTAGAAAAAAACAATCTGCGATGTCGTTCGCTGGGTAATCCAAACAAAGCTCCTGAAATGCTTTCAATTCGCTCTCGCGTTTCTTTACGGGCTTGAGTTCGTCGAAGTATTTTCTTAATTCCTCCGGGATCTCTGAGTGAGAGTTTTTGTTTGAATATGTTTTAATATCTTTAAAGGGGGCCGAATTACCGACCTGGGCGGCGGTCGTTTTTCCTACCTCCCCCGAGGTCATGGAAGCAACCGGGGGCGCAGTTCTAACCTCGGTTGGAATTTGAACCTGGGTTGCCTTTGTAACCTGGGTCGATTTCGTGGCCGAGGTTTCTGAGATTCCAACCAGTTGATCCCAATCAGCCGGAAGCACTAGTCCCAGCATATTGGGGCGATGCTGATCTCCTTGCTCTTTGACGATGAGATGCTTTGCAACTAGCCCAGAAAGCGCTTCAAGCACTGCGGCTCCGCGAAGTCCGCTCTGTCGTTCAAGAACGGTCTTTGAAAGCGGAGCCAGTTTTCGCTGAAATGAAATCGTAAAGCGCGCGATGAGTAGCAAAATCTTAATTTCACCGCGAGTCAGGTCACCGTGAGCCATTTTCATCAGCAACGTATTCGGGAGGCGCGTGTAGCCCTTTTCTAATCCCTCGCTTGCACGCGCCTCGAAGACGACGGAGCTATCTTGCTCGATTCCATGTCGAATGGCCGAGGTTGCCTTTTCGACCGAGGTTGTTTTTGAGACCAGGGTCTCATTGGATACCTCGGTTTGAATTTCAGCCGAGGTCACTTTTGCAACCTCTGTCTTCAATTCTTCCGGGGTTGAATTTCGAACCTGGGTCGCATTTGAGTCCGGGGCTGGTTCCACAACCGGGGTCGGAATAGTTACCTTGGTTGGTTCTGGGGCCACGGTCACGATTTCGGACGGGGTCGCATTTGGTACCACGGTTGTAATTCCGCCCTCGGTCGGAAGAGCAACCTGGGTAGGTTTTTCGACCGGGGTTGGAGTTATTGGAGTGACAGCAGGAGGAGCAAAAACAGGTGCCCGCGAGGGTAGACGGAGCGGCTTATTGACTTGAAGCGATTGCATCGCTGTTTTGAGATCGGATTTACTCATTTGCAGCCTCCTTGGATTGCCGCCAGAGAAGGCCGGGATGTGCCTACGACCGGAGCAAGTTCACCAATCTTCAATCGAACCATGACCTCATTAGCGAGTCCCAGGTAGTCCTGAGCGCCGACGCTGTCAGGGGCATGGTGAAAGATAGTTTTTCCTAACGCTGGAGCCTCCTTTAGTTTCACCGAGCGACGGATTTTTGTTTCGAACACGGCGGGTCCGAAGTTGGAAACCAGGGTCTCCCAGGTTTGGCTGGCGATATTTGTCGGATCAGCAAGTGTTAATAAATAACCGAGCACACTTAACAAAGGGTTTGTGCCTCGCTGTATCTCTTCAACTTCCGCCATGAGTTCTTTGATTCCCATCAAAGCGAAATAGCTAGAATCCACAGGGATGATGAGCTGGGTTGCAGCATTTAGGGCCGAATTCATCAGTGGCCCAAATGTCGGAGGGGTATCAACCACGATTAGGGAGTATTGCGACCGAAGCGCCTGGAGCCGCTGCGCAAGTCGAAGTTCGGAGTTGGTCATCGAGGCCATCTCACGTTCGACTCTTGAGAGAAGCGGGGTTGCTGGAATCAGATCCAGACCTTCACCCTTGTAGATTGCTCCTGCGATTGGAAAGTTCCGATCTCGAATGAGATCCGAGATCGAAGCCTGGATATTCTCTAGCTGAATGCCGACGCCTTGAGTGGCGTTGCCTTGTGGATCAAGATCGACGAGCAAGATCTTCAAATCTTGTAGTGCAAGCGCTTGCGCAAGATTGATGGCGGAAGTGGTCTTGCCGACCCCGCCTTTTTGATTCGCTACCGCAATAATTGGACATAACTTCGGTTCCATAGTTTCTCTCCATTCCCCGTTGACAGGCGCGGTACCTCTCCTTAAGAATGTAGAAGTACCTGCCAGAAACCGCGTAAAACGCGGCTTCGGTGAGTTAAAAAGTTAGCTTCCGGTCTCGCTAAAGTTCAGAAGCTGACGACAACAAATTTGAGAAGCCCGAGGCGCCAACCTTGGGCTTTTTCATTTTTAAATATGTGGGATTAATGAATCATCAAGCGACCCTTTCTCCGTGCGAAGCACAGTTTGAACGGGCCGTTTTGTAGGAAGAATGTAGGAAGAAAGTAGGAAAACCCGGAAATTTTGCGACTGTCCGGGAAATGTCCGAAGGGGAACTCGATCCTAACTACTTGAATCGAATTGCCCCGGACTTTCCTTAACTTACCCTCTGTCACGGAACAGGGTAATCTTACCGAGAATCTAAATGGCGGGAGTGATGGGACTCGAACCCACGGCCTTCGCCGTGACAGGGCGACGTTGTAACCAACTCAACTACACCCCCGCTATAGAGATGTCTGTGCAAGGTATCCAAAGCAGAAGGGTTTGTAAAGCCCCAACTCGTTCATTTCAGGGGGTGTTGGGCTGATCCGAGGTCTTCACTCCGGCCTTCACTCCCGAGGAGGGCAGGGCTTCTAGCGAATCCCAAAGCCGCACTTTTTCATCAAGATCGAGTGCACTTCTTCATCGCTCGCATAGAGGAAATTCACATCTGAATTCGGGTTCTGATCAAAGAGCAAAGTGGAGGGAATTTTGCAGGTTTTGGCCCCCCGAGTGACGGTGGCAGTGGTTCCCAAGCGGGGGTCGCCCCCCCTTCGATTGACCCGGATCAGGGTCCCGGACCCTGCATAACCAAGAGATGCGAACTTGCGTTTGAAGCGGTCCGGATTCCTATCGAGGGGGGCGGTTTCTGTGAAAACCCCCCGGATGAGTTCCTTGGTTTTTTCGTTAAAAACCATTTCCTCCCCGTTTTGAAGTGTGACTTTTAGCGCTGAACCCGCCGTACCCTGATCGACCGATTCAATTGCAGGAATGTTCAGGCGCGGAAACAAATAGAAATAGCTCTCCATTCGGTTTGAAAGATATTCATCTGGCGTGTCAGTTACCGAGAAGTAAATGTCCTGGCGCGCTCTGCTCTGAAAGCGAAATGAAAACTCGCGATCCGGGCCCATTCCGATATCGGTCGCTGGCACTGGGATGATTCGATTCGGGCCCACATTGCTCAAACTGAAACCCAGGACATGTCCTGTGGTCTCAGACTGGGTGACCATGAAATCGCCAAAAGGACTCGCGATCATCACGTTGTCTCCTGCGGTAATCGGCGAAACCCGGTCCGTGAGGGGCGGCAGCACGCGAGAAAGTTCGTCTGGTTCTGTGCTCTGACCAGCCAGAGCAGGAGAGAGGGCAAATCCCATTGCAAAAAGGGCGGGAAGGATTCTTGTGCATCTGAAATGAGGGGTCATCGGGGGCCTCCTTTAAGTAAACGAGATTGGTTTAATCCGAACAGGGGTTTTTATCAAGAATTCATTTAAAAAAGTTTGCGAAGCGGCTTTCGTCGTCGCTAGACTCGCGAAATGCTGAAGAAAATCAAACTCACGTCCTGGATCATGATCGCCCTGGTGCTGGGCCTTTTGCTGGGGCACTTCGCCCCCGAGTTCTCGCATTCGTTAAAGGCCGTCCGGACGCTCTTTTTGAATGGGGTCAAGTGCATCATCGCGCCCCTGATCTTTGCCTCGATCGTTCTTGGGATCAATTCTGCAGGGTCGATCAAGGGGCTGGGTCGAACCGGAGTAAGGGCCATCCTGTACTTCGAGCTTGCGACGACGCTTGCTCTGGCCGTGGGACTGTGGATGGTGAATTGGTTTCGGCCCGGAGAGGGATTGTCGCTTTCGGTTCCGGTATCGGATCTCGTCACCAAGGCAAGCGAGACGCATCTTTCGTTTCAGGGTTTTTTTGAACACTTGCTTCCGACCAATTTTGCCGAAGCGGTGGTGAAGGGGGATGTGCTCCAGATTGTGATCTTTTCGTCGATTTTTGGAGTGGCAACGCTCCTTGCCGGAGAGAAGGGGCGTCCCATGGTGACCTTTGCCGAATCCCTAAACGAGGTCATGTTCAAATTTACGGGGATCATCATGAATTTGGCCCCACTCGGAGTGGGAGCTGCTGCGGCCACTGGGGTTGCCGAACATGGGATTGGGGTCGTGATTCCATTGCTGAAGCTCGTGGGCACGCTCTACCTTGCACTCGTGGTCTTTGTCGTTCTGGTGCTTGTTCCTGCAATGCTCTACGCGCGAGTGAACATGATGGCTTTTTTGCGCGAGATCAGGCCAGCGCTTCTTCTTGCTTTTGCCACCACTTCCAGCGAAAGCGCGTTTCCTCATGCGCTTGAATCCCTAGACAAAATGGGCGTAAAAAAGCGCATTTCAAGCTTCGTCCTGCCGCTCGGGTACTCGTTTAACCTGGATGGATCGACGCTGTATCTCGCCTTGGCTTCGGTCTTTGTTGCACAGGCAGCCGGCATCGAGCTTTCGCTCTGGACTCAGCTCACGATGATGCTCACGCTGATGCTGACTACGAAGGGCGTGGCTGCAGTTCCGCGAGCAAGTCTGGTCGTCCTTTCGGGAACGCTTACGGCATTTGGCTTACCGCTTGAAGGAATCACGCTCATTCTCGGCGTCGATGAGTTCATGGACATGGCCCGAACCACCGTAAATCTTCTAGGCAACTGCGTGGCGACCTTGGTGGTTTCAAGGTGGGAGGGCGAGAGCCTGAAGCCCGAATTCTCCCGGGTGCAAGCAGCCTGAATCAGGCGGGCTTGGGCGCGTGAATCAGGGTCTTGAGATCCATCCGAAACAGTACTTCCATTTTGTTCGGGAAAATGTGTTTCTGGATGATTCCCTCTCCAAAGGTCGGGTGCGAAATGCGATCGCCGATGAGAAAATGCTCGTTTGCAGCGTATTGACGAACCGCCTTCGTGCTGGCGTTCAACTGCTTCATCCACTCAAGCTCAACAGGCACTGTCTTTTCGGCCTTGGCTTCGCGAGGAGTGCGCGATGAAGTCCCGGGAGAACCGCGGGAAGCAGCGATGGCGCCCGGCTCCTTGACCCCTTTTTTCGGTTTGTAATTGTGCTCGCTTTTGCAGGTCCTGCAGATCACCCGTGCCGGGATGCCGCCCATCATCGACATGATGGTGTGGCCGAGATCCATCTTGCAGCGGGTGCAGAAACAAACGAGCTCTCTTCCAACGGTCAGTGCGGTGCTTGGGGTGTTCATGTGCTGTCGGATAAGATAACGTAAAAGGCACGAACTGAGCTATGGAAAAAAGGTCCGACAAGAAAACCGCCCTCCTGGAGCAGGCCAAGTCCTTGGCCACCTCGCCCGGCGTGTACTTGATGAAGAGTCCCGCGGGGCAAATCTTGTACGTCGGAAAGGCGAAAAGTCTCCGCGCGCGCGTGAGTTCCTATTTTCAGCCCATCGTTCATGAGCACCCACGCACCGAAATGATGCTCTCAGAGGTGGTCGAGTTCGAGATCATTCACACTGAAACCGAAAACGAGGCCTTGGTTTTAGAGTGCACCCTGATCAAACGCTACAAACCCCGCTTCAATATCCGGCTCAAGGATGACAAGCATTACCCCTATCTATCGGTTTCATTGAAAGAGGAGTTTCCGCGAATCGAGTGGACCCGCAAGGTCAATGAAGAGCATGCGCGGTATTTTGGGCCGTTTCCTTCGAGTTTTGCGGCCCGAGTGGTGATGCGCCTGTTGACCGAGGCCTTTCAGCTCAGGGATTGCAATGCCAACACCTTTGCGCACCGATCGCGTGCCTGCATCCTTCACCAAATGGGCAAGTGTTCGGCTCCCTGTGTGGGCAAGGTGACTCGCGACGAGTATCGTGAGCAGCTCGATCGTGCAATCGGAGTGATGGAGGGGAAGAGCAAGACCTTCATCAAGGAGCTCAAAAAAGAAATGATCCTCGCCTCCGAAGAGGAGCGTTATGAGGATGCGGCCCGGATTCGTGATCAAATCCAGGCAGTGCAGATCGTCTCGCAAACCCAGTCCGTCGTGGATGCGGATCAGCGTCAGGACCTCGATGTATTCGCACTCGCTGAAAAAGAGGGAATTGCCCACGGAGTGGTCCTGCAGGTGCGAGGCGGAAAGCTCCTCTCGGTGAAGCATTACGATGTCCAGAATTTCGATGGAACGCTTGGGCGTGAGCAGATTTTAAGGGATTTTCTGACCCAACATGTGCTCCTGATGGATGAAGGCAATGAGCTCGTGCATGCGAAATCCTTCTTAATGCGGGACCTGCCCGAGGAGCGGGAGCTTCTGGAAGAGGCCTTGTCGATTCGGATCGAAACGGCCAAATCGGCGGCTCAGAAGCAGCTTGTGTCGGTTGCCGAAACCAATGCCCGATTTGCGGTCGAGAACGCCAAGCGCGAGAGTGCGGGGCATGGGATTGCGGCGCTCGAAGAGATCCAGGAAAAACTGGGACTTCAACAGCTCCCACGCCGGATCGAGTGTTATGACATCTCCAACACCCAGGGCGAGGAGTCGGTGGCCTCGAGAGTGGTTTTCATCGATGGTGCGCCCGATAAGACGCTTTATCGGCGCTATAAGATCAAGACGGTTCGGGGTGCGGATGACTTCGCTTCGATGCGGGAGATTTTTGAGCGGAGATTCTCGAAAATGGACCTCGGTCCCGGGAACGAAAAGCCCGATCTCGTGGTGGTCGATGGGGGTAAAGGGCAGTTGGCTCAGGCGCGGACGATCTTTGAGGACTTGTCGATTCAAGGGGTCGATCTGGTCGGTCTTGCAAAGGCCAGGACTGAGAGTAATTTCAAATCAAGAGAGGTCGAGAGTTCGATGGAGCGGATTTTCATACCGAACCGGGTGAATCCCGTTCCGCTTTACCCGCATACCCGGGCTTACAAACTCCTGACTCACATCAGGGACGAAGCCCATCGCTTTGCGATTACCTTTCATCGCAAGCTCAGGGATAAACGAAGCCTAGGAACCCGGAAATAGCCGGATTTAGGCGAGGAGGATCCGGCCATGGCCGGCCAGCAGTTGCTGGATCAATCGCTTCAATTGTCGCATAGGCACACCCTAACAAATCATAACCGATCAGACAAGGTGGATTTTCGAAGCTTGCCCCTGAGAATGGGCACGAAGATCCGAGGCATCACTTGAAGCCGTTTGGAATCATTGAAGTCTGGTCTCCAAGCCGCGTCCTGAGGCCTCGCTTCTGGCAATCCTGCCTCGCGAGAGTCGACCAAACTTCAATGATTCCAAACAGCTCAAGGCGGGCTACCGAGTCCTTCGTCCATTCTCAGGGGCCAGTTCGAGTGGCCCATCAGGCCGTAGGCTGCAAATGGCACTTGTATGATTTTCATGAATTCGGGGCCATCCAGAGGATCTGCCCATGTTTGCGATTGCTTTCGGGGTGGCGGCTCAAGTGCCTGTTTGGATCATGAGGGGTTACGACTTTTTGAGCGAGCCAGGATGGCGAAAGCGAAAAGAACAGGATGTTCGTGGAGTAAGCCAACATGATCCAAAGAGGGCGTTGACCCTGGCTTCCCCAAAATCAATCTTACTTGGGGCTTGATGGTCAGGAGAGCGCCTTGCTCAAATCCGAGATCAGATCCGCCACATCTTCAATTCCTACGCTGATTCGAATCAGGGAGTCTGAGATCCCAAGAGCCTTGCGGTTTTCGGCCGGGACCGAGGCGTGGGTCATGATTGCGGGGTGTTCGATGAGCGATTCGACTCCACCCAGGCTTTCTGCCAGGGTAAAGAGCCGGGTCTTTTCGAGCACGCG
>Ga0214923_10005582_pt1 | contig 14553 bp, 11 predicted proteins | sample LL1510_MetaG_FD_177993 | JGI IMG/M metagenome (GOLD analysis project Ga0214923, IMG submission 177993) | Freshwater microbial communities from Lake Lanier, Atlanta, Georgia, United States - LL-1510 | ecosystem: Environmental > Aquatic > Freshwater > Lake | place: USA: Georgia | collected... | reverse complement strand
CTTCGCTACCGGCTATCTCCATTGCTAATCAAAACAGGGTTTTTCCTCCCCTTTTTTGGGTGTTTTACCTGTTGTCAACCCTTTGTCACCAAGGTAATTTTACATCATCAAACAACAACAACCATAAACACACTTTCCTTTTAAAAATTAATCATAAAACAATAACCTCTAAAAACTACAGCCATGTCAACATCATTTGTAAACAACACAGTAACTGTTAGACAAAGCTCAATGTCTAATCCTTTCGCTCTCTATAATTTCGCTAATCAAAACCAGGCCCGCCCTAGTTCCTTTATCAAAAGAATTGATCAGGAATTATTAAAAGTTGGCATCTTCTGTTTCCTGGTTCCTCTTATGTTTATTGCATCAGCGTTCGTTCGTGAATCGCTTTTGATTGAGGATGTAATTGAGTTTAAATACTATATCCTGGCTTCTTTGTTTGCAGCAAGAATTGCAATGACCATCATTATGAATAAAATTGCTAAGCAAAAAAACAGAAACACAACTCTCTGGATGCTTTTTGCTGCCATTTTCCCCAATCTCTCCTTAATCGGTATCAGTATTGCCGGTAATGCGCAAGTAGATTCTGTAAAGCAAGCGATGAGCACACCTGAAAACCAAGAAACGAAAATGCCAGCTCAATCTACCGGAATATCAAAAGAAGTTGCCCGGGAAATATATATGTTCCGCAGAGCAAAAGCTTGTTGATAGTTAAAGTCCAGTTCCTGGTAAGGGGGTTTCTTTTGAAACCCCCTTTTTTATTAATAAATAATAACTATGCTGTAAAAAAATTATAGAATTTGAATTAATAATAAGCTATGATCAGTAAATCAATTTGACAAGGTTAAGTAAATGAATAGAAATTTCTACTTTAATATAGTAACCAATAAAGTAAAGGATAAATAAGGTTTTAGTAAGTGATTGTAACAAATCTGGAAGATAATAAAATGTAGAATCGTTGCCCTAAGTCTGTTAATGACAAAATAATCAAATGTTAAGGGGGGATTTAAAAAAACCAATATTTCAAATCCATATTACTGGTCAGTCAATAAAACAAAAGTTTACCTTACCCAAGAATTAACAATAAATTCATCCAGCCAAAGTGTGAAAAATGGCAAAATAATCTCATATTTTACCAATGAAAGGGCAAAAGCTAAGGGTATATTTTAGCCAAAACTTACAATATTTATTCAACATTTGGGTAGAAACTATCCAGGAAGGTTCTGTTTCCAATTTACATGACCTGAGAGTTCAATTGAAGCGAATGAAAGCAGTATACTCGTTTTTGCAGTGGGTATATGGAAAATCTTCCCTTGGAAAAGTTCCTCATCTAACAAGAGATATTTTTCAACAAACAGGGGAATGGAGGGAATTACAAATTTTACAGATTTGGTTAACTAAAGAGAAAATTCAACTCCATGAACAATTACATTGTTCAGACGAAGATGTAAATCAAATCGGTAAAACAGTAAAATTAACTTTGCAAAAAAGATATTCGCTTTATACTAAACAAATAAAAAAAGTGGAGCAGCTTGTTGAAAAAACCCATCCTGTGTTAATAGATCAATATTGGCTACAACTATCAAATTCCTTAAAAAAAGAGATAAAAAAATCAAAACTAAAAGACTGGCATGAACTAAGAAAAACCTGTAAAAAATGGCTCTATACAATTAATTGGCTTGGAAAAGATTGGATACCCGAACAAAAAACTGTAAAAGAATTTCATCAGTTAGAAAAAAATATTGGGGATTGGAATGAATGTTTGATGATTCTCCAGAGACTTGAAGATGTTGAAAACATGGATAAGGCTTCCCTTGAAATTCGTCAGCAGTATGCGATGGCAATAGCCAACATTCGTAAAAAGATGAATACCATGGAAAAGAAAACTCGCCAACAGCTAAAAAAAATTACTAGCTAGATATCAATTAAATTAAACTATTTATCTTCCACTTAAAAATTCACGAAACCAAAATCCCGAATCTTTGATAGTCCGTAATTGTGTGTCAAAATCTACCCTTACTAAGCCAAATCTTGCAGTAAACCCATAGGTCCATTCAAAGTTATCAGTTAAAGTCCAGGCAAAATATCCATCTACCGGAACCCCTTCATTTTTTGCTTTCAATACTGAGGCAAGATATTGTTTACAGTATTGAATACGATTTGGGTCGGAGACTCTTCCCTCACTAAGTTCTTCTTTTTCTGCACAACCACCTTCTGTAATTATAATTTTTGATACTTCTGGATATTGGGCAACTCTATGTAACATTCTGCCACAACTTTCCGCATTGATTTCCCATCCCAATAAAGTGTAAGGAACCTTTCTGCTTTTTGCACTTACCTCAGAAGCGCCTAAGTAGGGTATTAATGGATTATGCCGAACGGTAACCGGAAAATAGTATTGAAACCCAATAAAATCCAAATCACATTTCATAGCATCCTGAAAACGCCAACTTCTGTTAAATACATGAAATTTTTCAATAACCGGAAATGAATCCATATATGGAAATCCCATACCCAAAGCAGCTTCCAAGAAAAATCTATTCAATAATAAATCTCCTTTCTCAGCTGCCTTTTCATCTTGACTATTGGAATGATAGGACTGAACCTCACTAAATGAAAAGCTATTCCCTATACAGGCATTAGGTTGTAACAAGCGGATTGTTTTAGAAGCTTCTGCTGTAGCCAAAGCAACATGATGTGCAGCTAAATAAAATCCTTTTACACTAATTTTACCCGGAGCATGAAACCCAGTAAAATAGCCCAATGAAGTAAAAGCGAATGGCTCATTCATAATAATCCAATACTTCACTTTTGAAGCATATTCCTGAATGCATAGTTTAACATACTTAACAAACCACTTAATAATCTGATGATTTGTCCATCCCCCCTCCTTTTGCAAAGCCTGAGGAAGATCCCAATGATATAAAGTTACCACAGGGGTTAGTCCTAAAAGCATACATTCATCAATCAAGTTATGATAGAATCGAATACCCTCTTGATTCACTTTTCCGGTTCCTGCCGGAATTAATCGACTCCATGAAATTGAAAAGCGGAAAGATGAAAAACCAAGCGCTTTAGCAAGCAACAAATCATTTTTATATAAATGATAAAAGTTACAGGAAACCGTTGGCTTGACGCCTCCTTTAATGGCAGTTACTCGCCGGGAGAAAACGTCCCAAACAGATAGACCTCGTCCGCCTTCTAATGCAGCTCCTTCATTTTGAGCTGCTGACATCCCAACTCCCCATAAAAAATCCGGTCCGAAATCTGCTGCATTCATAAGCAATAACCTTTTTTGGGTAACTCAAATTATTTACAAATCGTATGCAAGATTAGATTATTTACAATTTGTTAAAGTAAAGTTTATACATGCTTAACGAATTGGTAAGATTCTGATTACAACAGACAAACAACTTTGCAAAACCCTCATACATGAGTAGAAGAATCATTGATCTAGTGGTTATTAGTGACATTCATTTGGGAACCTTTGGATGTCATGCTTCAGAATTGGTTCAATACCTCCGAACGATTCAACCTAAAATGCTGGTTCTAAATGGAGACATTGTTGATATATGGCAATTCAACAAACGATATTTCCCAAAATCGCACATGCAGGTTATCAAAGAAATTTTCAGTCTGCTAAGTTTAGGAACCCAGGTAGTGTATATAACCGGTAATCATGATGAAATCATGAGAAGATATAGTGATATCAGTATAGGACAGTTGCAGCTTACAGATAAGTTAGTATTAGAATTAAATGGTAAAAAGACCTGGATTTTTCATGGAGATGTTTTCGATAGAACAACTAAAGGGTCCGCCAAAATTATAGCAAAACTGGGAGGGTATGGATATGATTTACTCATTCTGATTAATCGTTTTATTAACCATGTTTTACACTTATTTGGCAGAGAAAAGATGAGTTTGAGCAAAAAAGTAAAAAATGGAGTAAAGCAAGCAGTATCCTGGATAGGCAATTTTGAACAAACAGCAGCTGAATTAGCTATTGAAAATGGATATGAATATGTGATATGTGGGCATATCCATCAACCTCAACAGCGGGTTGTGAAAACCGATAAAGGTTCGGTAGTTTATTTAAATAGCGGAGACTGGATTGAAAATTTAACTGCTCTGGAATATCATGATGATTGCTGGTCAATTTATCAGCATGATGATCAATCGATAAAAACTACAGCCCCCGTAATTAAGATGCAAAAACAACTTTCTATTGAAGATTTACTGATTGAGCAAATGATTGTTACCGCAAATACAAAATAAAAGAGTATTGTATGAAAATTTTTTATGCTGTACAGGCCACCGGAAATGGACACATTGCAAGGGCAAAGGAAATTATGCCGTATTTATCTCAACATGGGGAAGTAGATGTGTTTTTAAGTGGAAGTAATTGTCATTTACCGGTAGATTTACCTATAAAATATAGAAGTAAAGGATTGAGCTTGTTTTATGCTCCGCAGGGTAAACTAGACTATTGGAGAATTGGGAAAGAATTACAACTCGTTCAGGCGATACGGGAAGCTAAATCATTACCGGTTCATGAATATGATATTGTAATCAACGACTTTGAAAGTATAACTGCTTTAGCCTGTTTATATAGAAAAAAGGCTTCGATTGGTTTTGGTCATCAGGCAAGTTTTCAGAGTCCTTTAACTCCTAGGCCAGTTAAAAAAGATTGGCTGGGTGAAGGCATTCTAAGATACTTTGGATGGGCAAGGGACTATGTGGGGTTGCATTTTGATTCGTATGATAAAAATATTTACAACCCAATTATAAAAGAGCAGGTATTACGAGCTGACCCAACCAATAAAGGACATATAACTGTTTACCTTCCACATTATGGATTAACAACCTTGCAGCAAGAATTTTCTAAACTTGCTGATGTGTCGTTTCATATTTTTTCACCTTTGGTAAAAAACCTTTATCGTGAAAAAAATTGTGCATTCATTCCGGTAAATAATGAAGCATTTACCGAAAGCATGATTACTTGTGAGGGAGTAATTACGGGGGCTGGATTTGAAACACCTGCAGAAACATTATATCTCGGAAAAAAATTAATGGCCATTCCCATTCGCGGACAGTACGAGCAACTTTGCAATGCAGCAGCTCTTGAACAATTGAACGTAAAAGTTATAAACAAGATAGAATCCGACTTTACTGAAAAAATTAGCCATTGGTTAAATCAGTCAAACCATATTTCTATTAGTTTGCAACATTCAACCCAGCAACTGATACAATTGGTTATAAATAAAGGCTTGGCAGCAAAGCAGGATATATTCAATCCTTTACACACTTCAACGAATCCACTAACAGGCTCAGCATTATTTCAATAACGCTGCAAGAATATTTATATATTTTTTTTCACTATTCATATTGGCGTAACAATATCTTCATCAATCCATCACGCTTCCGAAACAATATGTTAAAAGCTTGCTTATAGGTTTGCAGTTCATAAAAACTAAACTTATGGGTAAGCAAATCGCCAGGATGAGAGCATTCCTACTCTTCGTCCTTATTTTCTCTGGGCAAACAATTTTTGCCCAAAATTTCCCTTTAACAGGTAAAGTAATTGATGCTGAAAGCAAACAACCTATTGAAGCTGCCAGTATCTCTGAAGCTGGTAAAAAAACCAATACATTAACCAACAAGCAAGGTGAATTTACTTTGCTAGTTGCGCAGAAAGGCGCTGCCGTTACTATATCCTCCGTTGGATATGAAATAAAGAAAATTGCTGCGAATGCAACACCTATCTCCATAGAACTTATAAAAGTTACAGAAAATTTAAATGAGGTTGTTGTTACTGCGTTGGGTATCAAAAAGGAGAAAAGAAAGTTAGGGTATTCAACACAAGATGTAAAGGGTGCTGACCTAGTTAAAGCAAGAGAAGTGAACCCTATTAACAATCTGGTTGGTAAAGTTGCCGGTTTAACAGTCGGCATTAATAATGAAATGCTTCGCTTACCAAATTTAGTGCTTCGTGGTGGACGAGTAAACTTAATTGTAGTTGATGGTGTTCCCATCAATTCAGATACCTGGAATATTAGTCCGGATGACATTGAAAGCTATAACGTTTTAAAAGGGCCAGTTGCCAGTGCATTATATGGTTATCGTGGTCAGAATGGTGCTATCATAATCAATACCAAAAAAGGAACGAAAGACAGAAGAGGATATTCAGTTGAAGTGAATAGTAGTACAACTATACAAAAAGGTTTTATTGCATTACCCAAAACGCAAGATGAATATGGACCTGGCGACCATGGCACTTATGCATTTGTTGATGGTTTGGGAGGTGGTACAAATGATGCAGATTATGATATTTGGGGACCAAAATTTGAGGGTCAACTCATCCCACAATACGACAGTCCGGTAGACCCAGTAACTGGAAAGAGATCTGCAACCCCATGGGTAGCCAGAGGAAAAGATAATCTGAAAAGATTTATTCGTGCTGGCTTATTGAACACGACAAACGTTGCAATCGCTTCAAGTTCTGAAAAGGCTGATTTACGTTTTTCAGTAAGTAATTCTTATAATAGAGGTATTCTGCCAAATACAAGTTTGAATACCACCAATTTAAATCTGGCATCTACTTTACGCTTCAATTCAAAACTAACTTTAGATGCCAATATTAACTATAACAAACAATATTCCGACAATTTCCCGGATGTTGATTACGGACCAAATTCAGTTATTTACAATATCACAATTTGGGGAGGTGCGGACTGGAATATTGATGACATGAAAAATTATTGGCAGAAAGGTAAAGAAGGGGTACAAAGTATTTATGCGGAATATCAGCGATATCACAATCCATATTTCATGGCTTATGAATGGTTGAGAGGTCATTACAAAAATGATATTTATGCGTATACGACCCTTACTTACAAAATAAACCCATATGTAGATGTTTTGGCCAGAACCTCTGTTACAACCTATGACTTATTAAGAACAGAAAAAATGCCATTCTCAGCTCACCCCTATGGAAGAGAAGAAAATAAAGGAGATTACCGGGAAGACAGAAGATCCTTATTTGAAAGTAATACCGAGTTCAGGGCGAATTTTAAAACGCCATTAATTGCAAAATTAATCGGAATATCTGGCTTTGCTGGAGCCAATTTCCGTCAATTTAACTACACTTCCAGTTTTGTAACTACGGATTATCTAAACGTTCCAAATGTTTACAATTTTGCAAATAGCAGAAACCCTGTGAAAGCTTACAACTTTGCATCTGAAATGCGGGTAAACTCGTATTTATACTCTGTAGATGTTGAAGTAGGAAAATATGCAAACTTAAATATTACCGGAAGAAATGATAAACTTTCGGCTCTGAATCAAAATAACAATTCATTTTTTTATCCCTCATTTAATTTAAGCACTGTATTAAACGATTATATGGCTTTACCAAAGTCAATTAATCTGCTAAAATTAAGAGCATCTTATGCAAAAGTTAGGGGTGGTGGAAGTTTCGTTTCTGATTATATTGGTGCTACACCTAATAATTCATTTCCTTTAGGCTATGGACAGCAATATTCTTCCACTTATGGAGGACCAACTTACACGTATGCCGGTGTGTATTCAACGGGCGCAGGATATAACAATTCAACCCAAGCCATCTATACAAATACTTTGGTGGATAGCGATGTAAAGCCAGATGATCGCTCAAGTATTGAAATTGGCGCTGAAGCAAGACTATTGAATAACAGATTAGGATTTGAAGCGAGCTATTACGAATACGCTGATGGACCCCAGATATTTAGTAAAGCCATCTCTCAAACAAGTGGATATGCCTCCTATGTAGTTAACGGAACCAAAACAAAAAGAACAGGTTTCGACATTACTATCAATGGTAGTATCATTAAAAAAGCAAATGGAATCAACTGGGATGCTACTTTGAATATGGGATCATTCAGAAATAAATTAACTGAATTACCAGCAGGTGTAAATGCCTTGAATACATTTTACACACAAGGAATGAGAACAGATGCGGTATATTTCAAATTGATGGCGAGAACAGCTGATGGACAAATTATTAATGATGCTGGAGGAAGACCGATTTATTTGCCAGTGGCTCAATTTGCCGGCTTTTCAAATCCAGATTTGGTGTGGGGCTTAAACAACAAAGTAAGTTACAAAGCATTCACTCTGAATATAGCTTTTGATGGTAGAGTTGGAGGTATAATGGAAGATTATGTTAGAAAGAAAACTTTCCAAGGTGGAAGACATATTGAAACTGTTCAAGGGGCAATGGGTGAAGCTAGATATCAGGATTATAAAGGGGTTAAATCCTACGTTGGAGAGGGTGTATTCACATCGGATTTAATTAAGTATGATGCAGTTACCGGAAAAATAACCAACATGGCTGATTTGAAATTTGTACCAAATACCACTAAAACTTACATACAAGATTACATTAGCCGGTTACATGGCAATCCTGAACCAAACATAATGAGTAAGACCTTCTTTAAATTAAGAGAAGTGGTTTTAACCTACGAATTACCCACTACATTATTTAAGAAAAGCGTCTTCAAAAGAGCAACTGCTTCATTTGTGGGTAGAAACTTATTGTACTGGATGCCTGATACAAGATTCAATGATGTAGACATTGATCAATATCCAGGAGAATCATCAATAGGCTTACAGACTCCAACCACGCGTTCATATGGATTCAATTTAAACTTTATATTCTAATTGCTTAAAAAAAAGTTTATGAAAAATATTTATAAAATAACAATAGCAATAGTTTTCTTAATCATAAGTAGCTCTTGCAAAAAATCATTTGATTCGCTGGCAGCAGATCCCAATCGTGCAACCAGTGTTCCAGCAAACCTTATTTTAAACTCAGTCTTATTGGAGTTTTCAGAAGGAGCTTTCAATAGCACACAAAGATGGAACCAGTTCTACGATTGCAACTATGCCTATTATGGAAATCAGGAGTATAACTGGACAGGTTTTTCCTTTAATAATTACAACGTATTAAAAAATGTTGTTCAAATGGAAGAAGAATCCAAAAAATCTGTTCCCGCTCCAAATCCATATACTGCTTTGGGAAAATTTTTTAAAGCTTTCTTCCTATATGATTTAACAATGAATTTGGGAGATATTCCAGTTTCAGAGGCATTAAAAGGCTTAGATAATGTTACGCCTAAATATGACACACAAAAAGATGTATTCAAACAAATATTGCTACTATTGGAAGGCGCAAACGATGAGATTACAAGCATCACAAAAAGCAACTATGTTCTCGCTAATGACTTCTTCTATGGCAATAATTTATTGAAATGGCAAAAAGCTGTTAACGCTTTCAAATTACGGGTATTAATTCAGTTAAGCTTAAAGGATACAGATACTGATTTAGCAATTAAAACAAAGTTTGCAGATGTTATCAATAATCCTTCTAAATATCCGGTTTTTGCAAGTGATGCTGAAAGTATGGCATTTAATTATAATAGCCAGTTTAATAAGTATTCAACCAATCCAGATAATTTTGGATTTGATGCAACTCGCTATAATATGTCAAGTACTTATTTAAACAACTTAACAGCTTTAAAAGATCCAAGAACATTTTATGTAGCAGAACCCGCAGCAGAAAAGTTAAATGCTGGTATTCCAAATAATAGCTTTGATGCATTCATTGGTGCTGGCAGTGGCGAAGATTTAGCTACCATGAGTGCAAATGCCAATCTCGGTAAGTATTCTTTCATAAATAGAAAAAGGTATTACCAAACCTACACTGCAGAGCCTACCATTCAAATTGGATATGCCGAACTTTGCTTTAATATTGCAGAAGCAATTAACAGAGGATGGATTTCAGGTAATGCTGAAACATTTTATCAAAATGGTATCAAGACAAGTATAGCATTTTATGGAATAAAAGACGGCTCAAATACCGTAACCTTCCAGAAACCAGGAGGTGGATTGTTTGAATCTGTTACAAATAGCATAACTTTTAGTTTTACTGATTATTATGCTCAGCCAACAGTTGGTTATAAAGGAAATAATTCAGATGGATTGAGACAAATTTTATTGCAAAAATATTTGGCTTTTTACCAAAATAGTGGTTTCGAAGCATATTATAATTGGAGAAGAACTGGTGTTCCAACATTTCATACTGGCTCAGGAACAGGAAATAGCCAGCGAATTGCATTACGCTTTCAATATCCTAGTGCTGAAAGAAATGTAAATAAAACAAATGTAGAAGCTGCAATTAGTTCACAGTTTGGAGGTTCGGATGACATCAATGCGAAAATGTGGTTGATTAAATAAAATATCAACCATTTTATTAACTATTACATAGAAACGAGATAACTTTTATCTCGTTTCTATTTTTAATTAAATTTATGAAAAGAAAAATTTCACTTACTGTTACAATCGTTTTATGTTTACTTCTTGCTTTTAATCAGGTAAGTATAGCCCAGCAAGTATCAGAAAATTTGATAATTGTAACCTTAGATGGCATGAGATGGCAGGAAGTTTTTAAAGGGGCAGATAAGGAAATACTTGCAAATAAAAAATTTACTAAAGACAGTTTAGGTTCATTTAATCAATATTGGCGAGAGGATGCCAATACGAGAAGAGAAATACTTTTTCCATTTATCTGGAAAGAAATTGCAAAAAAAGGACAAATAATTGGTAATAGGGCACTGGGAAATTATTTCAATAATGCAAATCCATATAAATTTTCATACCCCGGATATAATGAAATCTTTACTGGTTATCCAGATACTGCAGTTAATTCGAACGATAAAATTTTAAATAAAAATGTAAATGTGCTGGAATTTCTAAACCAGCAAAAGGAATTTAAAAATAAAATAGCGGCGTTTACTACCTGGGATGTATTTCCCTTTATTTTAAATACTAGGAGAAGTGGAGTATATGTTAATACAAATTATGATACCCTTTCAAATACAATTCCCGGTTCGGACCTTATAAATGAAATGACGAGATTGAGTCCAAGACCTATTGGTGTTAGACCCGATGTGCTAACATATTTTGCGGCAAAAACATATTTAAAATCAACCCTTCCCAGAGTACTCTATATTGCGTTTGACGAAACAGATGACTATGCACATGCTGGAAACTACAATCAATACTTAATCAGTGCAAAAGCGCAAGATAATTTTTTAGCTGATATTTGGAATTGGATTCAAAATCATCCGATTTATAAAGATAAAACAACATTGATTGTTACCTGTGATCATGGAAGAGGCGATAAAAATAAGGAGAACTGGCAAAGTCATGGAGAAAAAATACAAGAAGCTGGAGAAATTTGGATGGCAGCAATTGGTCCAAATATAGCAGCTCTTGGGGAAAGAAAGGACTCCATACAATTATATCAAAAGCAATTAGCTGCAACATTTGCAAAAATATTAGGATTTACCTTTACTGCCAATCATCCTGTTGGAGAACCCATTGAATCACTTTTAAAAAAATAAAGCTAATCATGAACGAAGCAACTGCCGTTGAAAAAGCTAATGAAATTATTTCTCTTTTTGAAAAATTTGGAAACCACGACTATATCGGTGAAAATGTTTCTCAAATTGAACACATGACTCAATGTGCTTTACTTGCAGAGAGCGAAGGACATACAGAAGAAGTAATTTTAGGTGCACTGTTACATGATATTGGACATCTTTGTGAGCATCTTTATCAGGTAGAAAGAATGGAGCATTTTGGTGTAGTTGACCATGAAGAAATAGGAAAAAAATATTTACAGCAGCTTGGATTTTCTGAAAAGGTTACACAACTAGTGGTATCACATGTAAATGCCAAAAGGTATCTTACTTATAAATATCCTGAATATTATGAAAAATTATCAGTTGCCAGCAAAGCTACTCTTGAATTTCAAGGAGGTAAAATGAGTGAGGCAGAAGCAACTGAATTTGAGAAAGATCCAGATTTCAATTTATATGTTTCCATCAGACGTTGGGACGATTTAGCAAAACAAGAGGAGAAAGAAATACCTGCATTAGAAAAATACAAACAGATGATAGTAGCACATCTGCTTTCACAATAACATCATCTGAGGTTTTATCAATCGGACCTGAAAAATATTTTATGAGCGCTTAACAAGCAGCATCCATTTAACATGATGTCAATTAATGGTCAATCGAGTGCAAAGAGAGAAATAGTGCTAATCTGGGTTATGGCTTTTTCAGCATTTATGGTTTACACATCTATGTATGGTATTAGAAAACCATATACTGCTGGTGCTTACACAGGACTTACTCAATTTGGTATTTCTTATAAAGTTGTTTTGGTTACAGCCCAAGTGATTGGGTATATGATTAGTAAATTTATTGGCATCCGTTTCATCGCAGAAATAGACAGAACCAAAAGAAAGCAATACATTTTACAACTTATCGGAGCAGGCTGGCTATCACTTCTTTTATTTGCCATTGTACCATTTAAATATAAATTCATTTGCATGTTTCTGAATGGTTTGCCGCTGGGAATGATATGGGGACTTGTTTTTAGTTACCTGGAAGGAAGAAAAATGACTGATTTTTTAGGTGCTTTCTTATCTATAACTTTTATTTTTTCATCAGGTTTAGCTAAAACTGTTGGTAGTTTACTTTTAAAAATACCGGGTGTAAATGAGTTCTGGATGCCTTTTTTGGCAGGTGGAATTTTTATTTTACCTCTGTTACTTTTCGCTTATCTATTAGATCAATCGCCCGCTCCTAGTGATAGTGATAAGAGCCATCGGACTGAAAGAAAATCGATGAATAAAGTTGAAAGAAAGCAGTTCTTATCAGAATTTGGATTGTTGATAACGCCGGCAGTAATCACATATGCCTTATTAACTATCATTAGAGATTTTAGTGAAGACTTTTCAGCAGATTTATGGAGAGAATCCGGACAATCGGGCAATTCGTTCATTTTCACACAAAGCAGTTTAATTACTTCCATTTTTGTGATTGGAACACTTTCATTATTTTATAAAATTCAAAATAATTTTAAAGCTTTTGTTAGCCTTCATATTTTAGTAATAGCAGGTTTTTTAATTAGTATAGTTAGTACTTTACTATATAGCGCACATTTGATCAATATTTTTACCTGGATGGTTGCTGCAACTACAGGTTTATATATGGGATATGTTGCAAAGAATTGTTTATACTATGAAAGAATGATTGCAAGTTTTAAAATCAAAGGAAATGTTGGATTTGTTATGTACATTGCTGATGCGTTTGGTTACTTAGGTACGGTTTTAGTATTATTGTTGAAAGAATTTGCAACCTGGGATATGCATTGGGAATCTTTTTTTAAGTGGGTTTTTTATATAGCTTCAAGCCTGGGCATTGTTTTATTAATTTTTACGCTCTCAGGTTTTATCAAAAAATATAAACGAATTGCACATGAGTAAAAAGGCGATCGTAATTGGTGCCGGAATCGTTGGCTTAGCAACTGCAAGAGCATTACAATTAAAAGGCTACCGTGTTACAGTTATCGATAAAACAGAAAAAGCAGTAGGGGCATCCATTCGGAATTTTGGAATGATTTGGCCAATTGGGCAGCCAACTGGTAAACTATATAATCGAGCAATCCGTTCAAGAGAAATCTGGCAGGAAATGGCAGCAGCAGCACAAATTTCCTACAATTCTAGTGGTAGCCTACACGTAGCCTACCATAAAGATGAATGGGAGGTTTTACAGGAATTACAGTCAATTTTTACCGCAGAAAACCGGAATACACAATTATATTCTCCAACACAAATAGGCAATCAATTTTCAGGCATACAAAATCATAACTTATTAGGAGGTTTATTTAGCCCCTCTGAATTAATCGTTGACCCACGAGAAGCCATAGCCAAACTTGCAGCGTATTTACAGGAAGCGAAGGATGTTGAATTTGTATGGGGAAAACAAATTAATGAGGTAAGTGAAGGAAAAGCAATTTGTGGGAAAAAAATTTACAATGCCGATATAATTTGTATCTGCAGTGGGGCTGATTTTGAAACATTATTTCCAGACTTATTCAATGAAATGCCCATTACCAAATGCAAATTACAAATGTTACGGTTTGTATCTGACGAATGGAACTTTAGGATAGGCACATCAGTTTGCGGAGGACTATCCCTTATTCATTATAAAAGCTTTTCTGCTGCAAAATCTTTGCAAACACTGCAATCGAGATATGAAAACGAATTAGCAAATTATATTGCTGCCGGTATTCATGTAATGGTTTCCCAAAACCATTTAGGAGAGTTAACCGTTGGCGACTCCCATGAATATGGTCGCACTTTCGACCCATTTGATCGATCAGAAATAAACCAATTAATATTGGATTATTTACAAACATTTATGAAATCGGGAGGATGGAAACTGTTACAAACCTGGAATGGAATTTATCCTAAAATGACAAACGGAGAAACGGATATATTTCTGGAACCTAAACCCGGTATTTTTATCGTAAATGGATTAGGTGGTGCTGGAATGACGCTTTCATTTGGATATACTGAAGAAATTGCTAACTATATATAAGCTAATATGAAATACCAATTACTTGCGGTTGTTGTATGCTTTTGCTGCCTTTCCCAAATCGTTG
>Ga0214923_10005580_pt1 | contig 14559 bp, 13 predicted proteins | sample LL1510_MetaG_FD_177993 | JGI IMG/M metagenome (GOLD analysis project Ga0214923, IMG submission 177993) | Freshwater microbial communities from Lake Lanier, Atlanta, Georgia, United States - LL-1510 | ecosystem: Environmental > Aquatic > Freshwater > Lake | place: USA: Georgia | collected... | reverse complement strand
CTGCATATCTTTGAGAATTATGAGTAATTATACCATTTGCTACATAATTATGAGAGGTGTGGTCAATCTCTAAATCATAAGTATCTTGCTCACCTACATATTCAATATACTTTATTGGGCTAAATCTTTTAGTAAGCTTATTACCAGAGCTTTTAGGCATTTTTTTATCTAACCCGTGTATTTGATCATGACAAGAAGAACACACTACTTCTATATTGCCTAAATCAAAGGCTCTATCTTTATCTTCATATACAGGTATTATATGGTGTAATTCTAGTTTATTATTGTCTCCGCACTTGGAACATTTATAATTAGCCTCTTTAAGAAACTTATCACGATACTTACCTATATAGTCTGTTATCTGTAGTCTATAAGCACGGTCAACTCCGCCTCTCCATAAATTACTATCTGCACCTTTTTTAGCTGCTCGTCTATGATTTTCTCGTGCTTCCTCAGACTTGGGAGGTAGTTTATACCCAAATACTCTTTTATTCCAAATATCTACATACTGTGCTACTTCTTTTTTAGTAAAGACCATATCAAGTCTTTTTAGCCATTTTCTAATAGTATGATAAGATACTCCGGCTTCGTCTGCTATACCTTGAACACCTGTTTTTTGCATTATAGCTCTTTGTTTAGCTTCGGACAACCACTCCTTATCTCTATACAAAGGAATTCCATTGGTAGCTATACTAGCATGTTTAGACATAGTTGCAGTATTACCTATGAGTTTTAATCCTGTTAAATTTTCTAAAGAGTCAAAGCCGTATTCAGATAAAAATTTATGCTCTTTTGTACACGTTATAGTTTTTCCATTCTCTAACGTAATCTTAAATAGCGGTTTAACCCCTGTAAAAAACACTTCTTTAATATTAGCATGAGTTAGAGTCTTAGTAGTCTCATCATACACCCTAACTAACATTTTTTGTAGCTGTTGCTTACCATAGTTACCTGCTGACCAAGTCTTATATATATCAGCTATCTTCTTTTTATTTAAAGATTTTTTACCCAAGCTTACTGCTTTAGGGTTATCAAAGTATATTTCAGTATCACTAGCTACGCAAAATTCTTGAAATTGAAAAGAGCTATGTCTAAGTATTTGTCTAGCAATATCACGAGTAGTAATAATCTCTAAAGTAGCGTCTGCCATACCAAATACTGACCAGTGCTTGTGTTTAATTAAATATTTAATTAGTCTAGCAGAAGATTCTAGGTTCATTTGGTTTTGAGGATTTGATACTTTTGCGCAGTATGCTAACAGGTCTTGGCAGTTATGTACTCCAAGCTCTTGAAGCTCTTTAGTTGGTTGTGTATAGCTTATTAGTTTAACTTGCATTTATTTCTTTCTTGAAAATTTTTCCAGAATAAGATTCTGGAAGTAGTTTAGATACCCAGTCAACGTAGACTTTAAGAGTTGAAGGATATTAGATTATATATAGTTTTACAACTTAGAATGTTTATGCTATAGATAGACACTTATAAAAACTATTTATAATTTTAGGAATGTAAAAGGCGTCAGATTGCTCTGACGCCTAATTTTATAGTTCAGAGAGAATCTCCATAGGGTCATCACCTTCTTTACCAGCATCAATAGCAGTTTGATGGTAGCGCTTTAAGTTGATGAGTGTTTCGTTACGGATTAGTCGCTCACGTCCTGCGTTAAGATTAGTAATATACTGAGACTTGCTCTTAATTGGTAGAGCTGCAAGCAGCTTATCTAGAGTTTTATACTCACGAGCTAAGGCTTGAGCACGCTTAGGGCCAATGCCTTCGATACCGATAATGTTATCGCCTTTATCTCCTTCAATAATACGAGATAGCATAAACTCGCTAGGAGTTAGAGCTAATTCGTCTTGTAGATATTGTTTGGTGATTTCTTTGCGTGAGAAGATATTAAAGATAGAGATTTTATCATCTACTAGTTGGATAATATCTTTATCTGATGATACAATCCAAGTATGATCATATCGTTCTGAAATGTTCTGTGTGATGTACGCAATAGTATCGTCAGCTTCAATACCTCGGAACTTTAACACTTCTTCATCAAGTTCTTCCGGAAGTCGATTTAGTACAGCAAAGAACTTCTCTGCGTGTTCAATTTCTTCTTCAGTTTCTGCTTTCTTACGTGTACCTTTATAGTCGCCTAGTAGGTTCATACGATAGTATGATTTTCCGAAGTCAAAGCATACAATAGTGCGACGAGCTTTATAAGATTTAGCTAGTGATGCTACAGTACGTTTAAAGTCATCTTCATAACTGTCATAGTTTGCTCGTTGGATATAACGATATGATACGTTGTTTCCGTCGATTACTAGAAGGTTATTATAGTCTGTATAATCAGCTTGCTTAACGTCTTCTAAGTCAGACCAAGATTTAGTCATTTATTATTCCTTATATTAGATATTCAGTATAATAAACTTTTTACTTCTTAGCAAGGTCTGTTTGGTTTTTTACTGCTGTAATCCACTGGTCAAGTAGCGATATTTTAAAGCGATTACCAAAAGCATTTATCTCTACGTAATTATCAACTTTTATATAATCGTCATATGCTACATAATCTTTAGAACGGTTCCAACGAAATATCAATAGTGGTTTACGTTTCATTACTTCTGCTTCACGAACAGTTTGTTTCCAAAAATTGTGAAGATCTGAAGTCTTTGCAGTAAGTAAATTGCTCCAATCAATCTCGGCATAGTGTTTACACTCTATAGTATAAGGAAACCATGCTGTATCTGTTGGAACAAATATATCACCTTTTAACCATTCTAATGATCCACTAAGAGGTACTCGTCTAAACTCTTTACCAAACTCATCAGTAAGTAATTTAGTTATCTTAGCCTCATATGCTGAACCTTTTATTTTACTAGGATTACTCATATAATCTAGCTACTTTACGTCTATTGTCGTCTGCAGTTATAACTTGTAGGTTCCAAGGTACATGAAGACCGCATACGTTTTTACCTTGTAGAGGTACTATATGGTCTACCTGATAATCTATACCGGTTTCTTTAGACTTTTTTCTTGCCTCACTATAGTAGCTTAGCATCTTCTGTTCTTGTTCACGAGATAACCATTGTGGCTTTGCGTGTTTCTTAGTAGCTCTACGTTTCGCTGTTAAAGCGTTAATCTCGGGGGCTATAAGTTTACGTTGCTCCGAAGTACAGTCTCTACATTTAGAGCTGTATCCTATAGCTTCAGACATATTTTTACAAAAACTATCTACATTAAGTATATCAGCACACACTGCACATCTTTTAAAACCAAACTCTAATAATAAAAATGTATTTATAGACATACCACTAGGTTTACTCGTAATACTAGCTCCAAAAACTTTTTGCAGCTTTACCGTACAAGAACTACCAAAATAAGCTGTAGCAGTTTTATTCCACTGGCAGCAAAAATCTAGTATGTCCTCTTTTCTGAATGAATCTTTTCTAGTACCGATATATACTATTTTAGATTCCACAAAATCACGGTAACTTTTTATATTAAACATTGTGTAACCCTAATTTATACTTATTAATGATATATTCTTTTACCAGAGGTCCTCGGACTATATCTTCTATTTCAAATTCTATGAAATCAAAATGATTCATTTGTTTTAATATCTTCATAAATGCTAAACAACCATCACGCTCGCTAGTTTTATTAAAATCACTTTGTGTATAATCACCACAAAAAACTATTTTGCTATTAGAACCTACTCTAGTTATTATGCTATCTAACTCATGAAAAGATAGATTTTGTACCTCATCAACAATTATAATGCAATTATTTAGTGTTAGACCTCTAATAAATGATGTACTCATAAATTGTACGGCGCCTTGGTCTTTTAAACAATCGTATGCGTCTGGAATGCCAAAAAGCTCCCCACAAATAGCTTTGTAGGGAGCCTCATAAACTGATACTTTTTCTTTATCATCACCTTTGAGGAATCCTATTTCTCTTGTAGGTACAATTGAACGTACAATACCTACAAATTCATAGTCATTAGATGGATCTAATACTTCTTCAAAAGCTAAACTTAATCCTAGAAATGTTTTACCAGTACCGGCAATACCATGAAGTAGTAAGTTCTTATCTTTTCTGTATGCAGAGATTGTTTCTCGCTGCTTCTGTGTCAGTGGTTCTAGAGTATCTAAATCATCTATTCGGATTCGGCGCTGCGGTTTTGCAGCTTCCTTATTTGTAGCTCTAGTAGCAGTCTTTTTACTTATACTTCTTGCCATGTAGTACCTTTCAAATGAGTTAAGTTTTATAACTCATAAGTTCAGTATAACCTCCTACGTAAATTCCATCAATAAAAATTTGTGGAACTGTACGAGCATTTGGCACCATTTCTTGAAGTTGTTCTTTGGTCCAATCAATACCTAGTATACGCTCTTCATACTCTATACCACGTTTAATTAGTTCAGCCTTAGCCTTTACACAGAAAGAACAAGTAGGTGTACTCCATATTATTGCTTTCATATTATACTCCTGTAGACCCGAAACCACCAATACGGTCAGTTATTTTTACACTATCTGTCCACTCAAATTTTGCTTGGTATACTGGCGCGCATACTAGCTGTGCGATCCTATCGCCTGCGTTTACTACAAAATCTGTATCTCCGTGGTTGATTAGTATAACACAGATCTCTCCAGTATAGTCTGAGTCTATAGTACCTGGTGTATTAAGAACAGTTACTTTATTCTTTAGTGCTAGACCAGAGCGAGGTCTAACTTGAATCTCCCAGCCATGTGGTATATTACACCCTAGACCTGTTTTAATTAATCTATGTTCTCCCGGCGGTATTACTACAGATTCAATTGAGTATACATCAGCACCGGCAGCTTCTATTGTAGAGTATACAGGTAGTTTTGCTAGCTCGTTTAGCTTTACTAAACTTATAGGTTTTTGTAGCTTTATAATCATTTTATATCCTTAATATAAGAAGTAGGCCCGCTGTCGCGAGCCTATATAATTTTATACTAAACATTCTGCGTTTAATACTTTATTACTCTTAGTGAGATTATCTTTGGCTGATAATAATTGTAGGTTCCACGGAACATGTAGGCCACACACATTTTTTCCTTGTAAGGGTACTATGTGGTCTACTTGCATTTTTTGTGTACTAGCTAGTTTGTAAATATCTTTGATTTCTTCAATATGTTTAGGAGTTAACCAAGTAGGCATTGCTTGTTTTATAACTGCACGTCTTTTAGCTGTAGACGCAGCACGTATATGCTTATTACTTTCATACCATTTTTTGTATGATACTGCACTAATATTTTTATTATTATTTTTATATACTCTGCAGCGATTATTGTCGCAGTTTTTACATAAAGAAGATAAGCTATCCCACCTACTAATATTACTACTGTAACTATTTAGTGGTAGAACTTGTTCACACGCTTTACAGTATTTATACCCATAGTCATATAAAAACCATGTATTATAGCTAACAGATCTAGGCTTAGAGGTATTAAGATATATAAATAATGACTTAATTTGCTCCCCAGGCCTAGATCCTAGGTATGTACCATGAGAAGGAGCCCCAAAATCGCATAAAGAATCTATAAAATTATTTATTGTAAACTTAGCATTAGGATTATCAAAATAAGATAACTTAGCTCCGCTTAATAGATAATCTATATAACAATCTAGATTAAATAATGGGGCTTCATACATTATATAGCGCAACCAGAAGAATCACAGAATTTATTTGAATCTGCGTCTTCTCCTTCCATAGTTAGACTAGAAAAATCTAACGGCAGTAAAGTGCTCGCGTACTCTTCTATTTCTTCACGTGAAGCAGATGTATAAGGCGCTTGAGCATATCCATGCTCAGATAACGGTAGAAGGCTTACACCTTTTAGCTTTCTATCAAAGCAACTTAGAGCACGAGCTATCTGGTCTTTCTCGTCTTGTCTAAAAGTTATAGTTATTGATACTTGATTATCTGCATAGTACTCTTGTAAGTCACAAGCATTAGCAAACTGTTCCCACATAGATACATCTTTTTTAGAGACAGTACCTGGAGCATGAAGTACTGGAAAGTAAACTACGCTAGTCTTCAATGGGTCAGTAATAGAAGCTTCTATGCGATAATTAGCAGCACGAAGTATTGGAAGCAGAGTAGAAGTATTTGCTACACGGATTAATCTGTAGTAACTTTCAGATTCAGCGTAGTGTATTCCTGGTAGGGCGCCTGCGACTAGCGATACTGTACCGCTAGGTTTTACGCTAGTTTTCTTGATAGAAAGGGGTATGCCTAACCATTCGCTGTACTTCTTATCTAGATAAGAAATATAATCATATGCTTGATCACAAAAATCATCTAGATATTTTTTACGACCAAATTTCAGCATAGCTTCCTGAATCCCACTTTGGGAAGTACCAATACGGCGGTTACGCTTAATAACATCGTTAGTCTCTCTCCAGTGTGTTGGTACTAACGTTACTGTTTTTGCGTATAGATATGCGAATTTTAATGTACGCTGATAGTCCCAGTAGTCATCATGCTTAGCAGGGAAAGTTTCGACTAAACAGCATAGCTCATATGGCTCAAGAGATTGTTCAAGGCATGGGTTACCACCTCTAACTCTTTGATCTTTAAAATCTGCAGGATCTTTCATTCTGCTAAAGGCTTGCATATTTTCTAGCCATGCTAGTCCTGGTTCTCCGTTGGTAGCAATTTTTTTAGCTACTTCTGTATAATCCATGCCTACACGAGCAAAGATGCTATTGTTAGAAGCCCAACGCCATCCACCAAACTTATAAGCCCACTCTTCTTCTGTATACTTACGAGCTATACGCGCACGAGAATCCCAATTAGAGTTGTACTCTGCATAGTCTTCTGGATTCACTAGCTCTAGTTCTTGTGGAGCTATCGAGCCAGTTTCTACTCCAAACTGTTCCCAGTTCTTCATATTAGCAAATTCTTCATCTTCTGGCTCACCGAAAGCAATTTCTGCAGTACGACGAACATTACCTGCTACAACAATTTTACCAATAATATTCATAATATCAGTAATATCTACAGATGTTAAAAGTGGGTTCTCACTACGAGCACGCTTATCTAAAATATCTTTGATACCATAGAAACCTTGTACTAGCGGCTCAGGCCCTGAAGCTACTCCACCAAAACCGTGAATAGGCTCTCCATAGGCACGTACAAGAGCTACATCGGGTTCAACAGGATTTGAACCTTCTTCTAGATAGGAATCAATTAAGCAAGAAATAAGCTCAACCCACCCTTCACGTGAATCTTCAACAGTGATTACCTCGATATCGCCTTCTGGAACATACGAAGCTACTTTACCAGCTCCTTTAGTATCGAACCCGATACCTACACCCACCATACTCATATCCATGAGAAACGCGAATGGTTTAGACATTTCAGCATCAATATTCTCAGTTGATACGAAACCACAGTTATTTAAGCAAGCACCGCCTTTTTCATATACGAAAGGAGTACCCATCATCCATAGACCACGACCAGGAGGAGTCCACTTAAATTGTAGTAAGCGCTCAGCAGCTTCTTCTGCTAGCTTATGAGCACGCTTCTCATTCCAGCTATGCTCAGAAGTAATCGCGTGTGTTTTTAGAATAGAAAACATACCTTCTATAACACGAAGTACACACTCTTGCCAAGTTTCTAGTGCTCCATTTGGCTTTTTACGGGAGTATGTACGGTAATAAGTAAAAGCGGATAAGCCACCATAACCCCAGTTAATTTCTGAATTAAGTAGCTTTTCGCGATAGTCTTTTTTGAATTGAAATTGTATTGGATTCTTACCAATAGTTAACATTTAGTTCTCCTTTTACGCATAAAAATCTCTACCCTTAGCCTCAGCTTTGGATAGAGCTTACGTTATTATCTTTGATTATTGACACTTTATCTATAAGCGGGTGAGTAAAGTCGTGAGAGATTAGAAACACATTAAGTTCTTCTTCTCTCTGAAGTACTTCAATTAACTTTTCTTTACCTTCTTCATCAAGTACTCCTGTTATTTCGTCAAGGAATAATAGATTTATACTGCTTCCACCGAGTTTGGACAGCAGCATACGAATTGCTAAAAGAATTGATGTTTGAATCCTACTAAATTCTCCGCCAGACATTGTTTCTATAGGAGCACTAATACCATTATTTATAACATTGATATTAAGCTTCTCTTTGTCTAGAGAAAACTCTACTTGAAACTGCCCATCGCTTAAAACCGATAAGTAGTAATTAATAGTTGTTTCAAGTTCTTTTGTAAGATTTTCAAGTTTAAAAGCTACAATACCAGACGTACTAAAAGCTTTCTTGAGTATATTCAACGCAGTAGATTGTGTTGATTTAACCAGTATATCGGATTTTATATCGGTCTGTCTAATTGTAAAATCCGATTTTTGCTCTTTTAGAGCATCTACTTTAGCATTATGTGCACTAACTCGTTTATTGAAGTCAGTAATTTCTTTAAGACTTTGAGCTTGTTCGTCTAAACGAGTTTTTAGTGTTCTTCGTTCGTCTACTAGCGCTTTTTGGTCTGGATAGGTTTTAGAAATACTAGTATCAATTAGCTGAGTTAACTGTTCAAAACGATGAACAGCATCTTGATTCAGCTTATAAGCTTTATTTGCTGCTTGTACGCTTTCTACCTCTGCACTCCATTCGCGAGCACGAGCTAGTCCGCCATTATACACATTAGTATTTAGTTCTAGCTGTGCTTGTAAATCAGCTTGAATTTTACGTAAGTGTGAGTTATCTATAGGCTGCCCACAAGTAGAACACTTATCATTAATCTTAACAGAAGCTATTTCTTTATTGATACGAGCTATTTCATTCTTTACCATCACCAAGTCTAGCTTTAGTGTCTGATACTCGTCCATATAAGCAAAAGGAGCAGGCTCTGTAATACTTAAATCAAAATGAATACGATCTCGTTCTTGTATATACATATTGTTCTTATCAATACGCTTACAAGTATCGTTTATATTCTCTAGCTGTTTGTCTATTTCTGCTATTCTTACCGCTAGAGAACTATCAACTGTGGGGGCGTCTTTTTCAAATAAATACTCGGGAATGCTAGTAGAGTTCAAAAAGTCTTCTACAGATTTAAGTTCACCTTGAAGCTTAACAATATCTTTATCAAGCTCGCTAGTACGAGTTTTAATCTTATCGCCTATAGCAATATACTTTTCAAGGTTAAATAGATTGATCAAAAACTTTTTACGATTCGTATCTGTAGCCTTTAAGAAGTCTAACAAATCAACAGATGATTGATAAGTAATCTGCGTGAAAATCTCAAAATCTAGTCCAAGAATATCTTGTATTTTTTTGTAGGTATCTAGAACTTTGTGCTCTGAAATATCAGTTCCGTCTTTATACAGCTCTACTTTTGTAGAGGCTCCAGATCGTTTTACTACTACACTATACTCAGCCTTATCTACTACAAAATCTAAAACGCCATGCCAGTTCTTGTCTTTGATATAGCGATTTAAGATATCGCCTTTTTTAATGCCTTTAATATTCTTGCTGTATAGCAGTTCTTGCAGAATCAGTGCAATAGACGACTTACCTGATCCGTTTACAGCAGTAAGTTGTGTAATACGATTCTTATCAAGAGATATTGTATTGCTTGGGCCGTAGCTAAACATGTTAGAAAAGCTAAGCTGTTTTAATGTTATATTGCTCATTGTATTCCTAACTTTTTAAACTCTGTTAATACAACATCTTTTTCAGCTACTTTCATATAGTCTAAATAGATTTCCAGTTCTTCAATTAATGTCTTATCTTTTAGATCAAGTACTGAATCTCCTGTAGGCTTATCAACCATCTTTTTATCTAACAGCTCTGACTTTTCTACACGTGCTAGCTCATCTATAGTTCCAGTTACTTCATATACTACATGATGATAGCTATCAGCAACCATTTTTGTACCAACAGGAACAGTACGACGAATTAGCTTAGGAAGGTTTAGGTTGTAGAAGTCTACTGAATAGTCATCTATAGAATTAAATTCAATAATATCTACACCATACTTGCGACTATCATCTCTATCAAAAGTTGTATTTAACGGAGAACCCGGATAGTAAGCTGGGTAATCTTTATACTTATGATTAAAATGCAAATCTGATAAAAGTATAAGTTTCCATCTACGTAATTCCTCAAAATCAAATTCTGCTGTAATATGTGGTGGTACCTCCCCACGTATATGCGTTACTAATATATCTCCAGGTACGTATTTTGGAACATTTTTTAACTGTACCTGACCATAAGGAAATGTTTGAAACCACTGACCCAATAAGTTAATACGTTCATTTTCTACTGATAAATATACCTTATCGTTAGTTATAGAATGATCTCTTTTAAAATCTTCCCAAAACGAATGTCCTTTTTGGGTGCTACTATGATTACCAGGTATAAGTATGGTGGGTATAGATATAGTATTTAGATAAGATAATACTAAGCATGTTTCATCAGTATTAGGAGCCTCGTCAAAGACATCTCCGGATATAATATGTACATCGCAGATTTTTTCTAAATCTCTTAATTTATTAAAAAATTGTAAAAATCTAGTTTCTTGCCATTTATAAGGTACTTTTTTCTTATGCAAATTAACATGCCAATCACCAGAACTAAGTATTTTCATATTTATTACTCTTTTTCATATTTTCACTGTGTTTTAGTATTTGTAGATTCCAAGGAACATGTAATCCGCATACATTATCACCCTTTAATGGCACTATATGATCAACATCATACTGCTCTCCCATAACTCTAGTTAGTCTCTGGGCTTCTTTATACAACAAACCTATTTCGAATAACATAGTCTCTGTTAGCCACTTAGGAGTATTATTAAGTATAGAGTTCTTATACTTCTTTTTGATTATGCGTATGTTATCTATATTAGCTTTACTATACTGTTTACTACATAATTTACATATATACGTTAGTTTGTCCCAGCGTTGGTTATCTAAGAAAAAGTTATTATGAGATTGTATTAATCTACATTTATTACATTGTTTGTGCTTATATAAAAATAATAAATAATTTTGATAAGATACTGAGGTAGGTTTATGTAATTGAAATATTTTTTTAAGTAATACGTTAAACGAAGTAATATTTCGATTTAGATACACAGCAGGTAGTATATCAAACTGGGTTAGAGCTTGTAATAAATCCTCTTTCTTAAGAGAATCTGCGCGTTTAGGTAAAAAAATAATTTTAGATTCTATAAATAGTTGAAACTGTTTTGTGTCAAATGTATAATTATTTTCCATTGGACTCTTTCTAATTTCTGTGCTATTATTACTGTATACAGCGAATACCAGCGAGCGAACACGGACGCACAGTAGAGCACAGCTTTTCGATAGCGCTACAACGTAGTTGATTTATGTGTATTAGCCCTATAGCGCTGCAACGGAGTTGCATTTTGTTAGTGGGCGTATTTTGCTCTATAAACTGAGCTATATTGAAACGGAGTTTCATAAGGGGCGGTAAGGTTAATCCTTCTGCCCCTTTATTTATTATTTAACCCATTCATAAACAGTGCTACCACAATCATATATTCTATATAAATTATGATTTTCGGCTATCTGTTGCTCAGTTTGTGTAGGATCTTCTTCTGGAAATATAGTTAATAAACGCTGCTTTGTAAAAGCATAACGGTGTTTTCTTTGCTGTTTAACTACATACCAATAGTTATACTGAGTATGCCTAATAGTAGTAAAGCCTAGTATATTATATAAATTACCCGTATTCCATCTATTATCAGAGTAGCTAAGAATTTTATCTGGGTTATAGGTCTTAACGTAGTAGCTAAATAACTTACTAGCGATTCCAACTATATTAAAAGGGTTTACAAATCTATTAAGCTCTGTTATATTACTTTTATGCCCTTTAGCAGGGTTACGATTACTGAAAGTCATAACAGATACTAACTCATTATTTAAATAAGCACCAAGATATATATTATTTTTACCCGAGCCTTGTATATGGTGTGCATTTAAAAAGTCAATACCTTGTTTACTATTTATCTCTTTAATTTTACAATTACGAGCATAACCATAAGATTTATTTATTCCTACTAGTTGCTTAAGCCTATTAATTACTATCTCAAACTTACTTAGTAACTCATCTTCAAAAATAGTAATAAGCCTTACATCTACTTTTTTACATAGTTCTTGCTTTTTCTTGATATGCAGTTTATCAATATTTATCCTAGTGCTATGCCAGTATAAACCGCATAGCTCTATTCCTAATTTAAAATCTGGTAGGTAAAAATCTATTTCTTTTGGTGCTATTATTGATCTATTATTCTGCTCAAAACGTATATTATTACTTTCAAGAAATTCTCTTATACGACGCTCATAGCTATTTTCTTTATTAGTAGATACGATACCCTGATCTCGTATAAATTTTTGTATAGTAGTTCTGCTACAATTATATATATCTGCTATCTCATCCATTGTTAGATTTTGCTCTACATATAGATTAGTAATAGTAGGCAAATCAAACATAAATTTAACAGATTGTTTACGATTTAGCTGAAACTTTTTAATACACGCCGATATAGTTCGTGTAGAACAATTATAGTAGCTAGCTAGCTGATCTAGTGTTTTTTCTAGTCTGAGTTCTGATAACTCATCTTTATCTATTACTAACGGCTTTTCTCTAAAAATGCTATGATGTTTTAAATTAAAAACAATATCAGACTCTAGCATACCTAGCTCTAGAGAAATCTCTTTAGCTGTAAGTCCTGCTATATATAATTCTTTTATTGAGCTTTTGATAGGATTTACTATATTATGTTTCTGTAATAAAGCTAGTAAGGATTGTCTATTTACTAAACCAGATATAGCTAATAATTGTGTTAGGTTATAATTCTCTTCTACATAAGCTTTACGTATTGATTCTATATCATATTTAGAGTCTCTACTTATATTATGCTGTTCAAGTAACCTATAAACAGTGTCTCTAGATACCTTATAATGTCTTGCTATAGATGATACACTTAACTTTTCTATAACATATAACTGCTTTAGTTCTTTTTCTGTAGCTATAGCTGTTTGTTTTATAAACTTAGCTTTATAGTTTCTTATAGAGCGTTCTGACAATTTATAATGGCTAGCAAGTGACGCTTGACAGCCATTATACTCTTTATATTTATTTATAAAATCTTGTTCAATTATTTTTACCATACTATATGGTAGCAAGTTATACAGTATATGTCAATAATAATTTGACCAAAAAAGTCATTTTACTTACTACTAATCAGCTGAGATACGTCGCCTTCAAAAGTGTAGCTTCCTACATGATTTAACTTGGTATTTGGGTCTAACCAAATCTCACCACCTAGTTTTTGCCAACGACGGCAGAAAGTATAATCTTCTGATAAATATCTATTATCATCTGGGTCCAGTATAGTATCAAATAAAGCATAGCAATACTTATTTAACTTAGGGTCTATATTAGAATCATTACGATAATGTAGCTCTGGGTGAGCTTTAACCATCTTCTCAATAGTTTCTCTCTTAATTAAGAAGAACCCAGTAGAAGCATCTAGTACCTCAACCGCTCCATTCTCTACACGAATCTGCTTTGTTTCAGGATTAACAAACTTAAAATTAATTGCATATTGTATAGGTAAAGCTTTCTTTGGGTAAGCTCCTGCCATAATAGGTTTATCATAAGCTAGTGCTCGAAGTACATCCTCTGGTTGAAACTCAATATCTGAGTCAATAAACATAAGATGAGTACAGTCGCTGTCTAGGAACATCGCAGTTAAGATATTTCTAGCACGCGTAATTAAGCTTTCATTACGTAGAGTAGTAATCCTAAAATTAATACCGTGCTGCATAAATGCTTGTGAAGTTCTAAACATACTCAGGAAGAACTGATCAGTTAGCATACCGCCATAGCAAGGAGTAGCAAAAAATACATTAGACTTGCGTAAGATATCTAAATCAATTACTGCTTGACCGTTAGCCATTGATTTAAAAGCACCAAAGGTTTTTGGTGCAGTTGTATTTTCTTTTGTACTATCTGCCGCGCTTAGTGTAGATAGAGGTTTCTTCATGCTAGGTCGTCTACGCCTTCGCCTGCCTTGAACTCGTCACTAACATCTCCAGCAAACAGAGTAGTATTTTCTAGCAACCACTGCTTTTGCTCGTCATAAGTTTGACGCTTAAAGATTTTAGATAGGTCATAGAGCTCCATTGAACGTTCATCATTTGTTAGTGCCTTGCTACTACGAGCAGGAATAACAGTATACTTTACGTTTTGAGGAAGCGGCCCAGTCTTTTCTTTCTTCAGAGTAAGAACATAACCAGTTTCTGCATCTGCAGGTGAGCCATATTCAGGATTAGTAGCATAGTCTACAATCTGCGCATAAATTGTAGAACGTAGGTCAAGTAGCTTTACTCTATTATCTTTTTGGTCAATTACATTACATACGTATGCAAACTGTGGTTTTTCCGAATATACATCTGGGTCGATTTCCTTGAAAGGATCACGAATACTTGAGTTAAAGCTCTCAGTCTCGCGGTCAAATTGTAGACATTCAAGAGGCATTTTCTTTCCGTCTTTT
>Ga0214923_10005579_pt1 | contig 14560 bp, 12 predicted proteins | sample LL1510_MetaG_FD_177993 | JGI IMG/M metagenome (GOLD analysis project Ga0214923, IMG submission 177993) | Freshwater microbial communities from Lake Lanier, Atlanta, Georgia, United States - LL-1510 | ecosystem: Environmental > Aquatic > Freshwater > Lake | place: USA: Georgia | collected... | reverse complement strand
TGAGTAAGCACTTAAGGTTAGCAGCATTAGGAACTCTAAGTCTCGTGTTGGCTGTACAAGCACAAGGCGCTGAGGAAAAGAAAGGTCTAATGATCGGTGGATCGTTTGAAGGCGGTTACGCTCATTCTTGGGGTGATGGCGTTACCCGAGGTAGCCAATTCTTCATTGATGACCTAAACATGAAGTTTAACGTCAATGTATCTGACAAAGTTAAAGTAGTTGTGGACCAACACTGGGCAGCTGCTTCAACCGGTAACGGAACAACCGCGACCAACTGGAACAGCAGCAACCAAGTGTTCGATAACCTTCTTTTAGGCACTCGAAACACTGGTCTCAACATGGCAACTCAAGCAGCTTACGTTGAGCACAAATGTAGCGATCACATGACCTCTCAGTTCGGTTTTGTGAGAACTCCATTCGGTATCGAAAACATGTGGAATCGTTTTGATAGCCACAGCTATTACTATTCCACTGGTTTCACCAACCAAAGAACCAATGGTTGGGATGCTGACCTAGGTATCAAGTCAACCTTCACTAATGTGGGTAACCTAGAAGTTGCCTTGTTGGAAGGTCGACGCGCTGGAGCTTCTCATGTCAACATGCCTGCAGCTGCTGCTCGATGGAGCACAGACATGAAAGCCTCTGGCATGAACTTGACACCTACCATTTCCGGTTACACCGGCAGATGGCGTGGAGGTCCTTTGGATCTAGGTATCGCCGCTGGCACCGGAATGAAAATGGGTGCTTTCGGAGTTACAGCTGAGTACATGTACCAAAAAGTCAATGCAAGTGACACAGAAGCTAGCACAACCAAAACTCACAACGTTTGGGTTGAGCCTTCTTTCGACTTAGGCGTTGTCAATGCCAGCGCCAAAGTTGACTGGGTGAACAGCAAAACTGGTACTGCTGATTCCACATCAAACTGGAATCTAAGCGGTGCTTTAACCCACGACTGGGATAAACTCCGTATTCGTGGCGCTTTCACAACCAGAAACTTGAAACAAGGTACTCGCGAACACGACTTCCGTGTCATGTTCGGAACCAAGTTCTAGTATTTCGTTAAGTTAGCGTAAAGGCGGCGGGCCGAAAGGTCCGCCGTTTTTTTTCCTCCAAAAGGTCAAAAGGTACGGCTTTACTTTTGCGGGGTCTGGAACTGTAGCGTCTCGATTTGTTTTGCCCATTCTTTGTTCTGATCTTCTATATTTTTCTTCGCTAACTCGATTTGTTGTTTCAAACTGGCCTCTCTAATTTGCTTAAGCGTTAATTTCTCGATCACTTTATTTAAGTCTTTAATTCTTTGCTGATACAAAACAGCCAAATTGGTGAGTTTCATTTTTGATTTGTCGCTAAGGTTTGGATCTTCGAGCCAGTCTTCCGCTCTTTTTTTGAGAGTTTTTTGACCGATTAAAAGTTTATTTGCCCACTGGGTGAGAAATTGGATTTTCTTTTCGTCTAACAACTCACCAGGTTTTAGAGACTCTTGAATAGCAGCTAGTGAGACTTCATAAGTGTCTTGAGTCATGCCTCGTTTAGAACCCCAACTCTCAATGATAGGATTTTCACCGTGGGTGGGTTCACTTGCAAAAAGCTGAACTTGAGTAATCGTTAGTAAAACTGAAAAAAAGAATAACTTAGTCATGACCCATCCCCCGTTTCTTTGAGTAAGAGCAAGAGAGGGGCCATTCGAATCATTTTAATAAGTTACTTGTGATTAGGCTTTAGGAGTAGAGAGGAGTCTATCAATTAAGGTTGGGGGAGATAGAGGGTGTCAAAAGATTGTGCAGTGTTGTTTTCTGCTTGTTATCAATCAGTTGGTTTGAATACCCGGGGGCTACGGCTAAAAGTTGGAATTAATCTGAAAAGGAAGTGGGTACCTTATAAGAGGTCGCAGTATTTGGCGGCGGAGCCGCACCTATTGAGGAGATACTTGTAGGCTGCTTCTCCCTCGGACTTTAGAAATGACACATCGCTAACTCGTTTTAAAATCGAATCTAACGCCTCTTTCGATGAACTCACGGATTCTAATCCTTTTTTCAAGCGAGCCATTTCAGTGGCTTCAAAAGAATTTTGAATGTGCGGTCCGACGACAATGGCATTACTGTAAGCCGCGGGCTCTAGCACATTGTGAACTCTAGCTTTAAAACTTCCCCCGACGAAAGCTAAAGACGAATAACGATAAAGCTCTGCCAGAAGGCCCACTTGATCGACAATCAGAGGCGAAACTTCATCCGGAATCTGTAAAAATTGGCTAAATCGTCGAAATGAAATATTTTGTTCTTTGCCCCAAGTCTTTATTTTGTGGATCAAAGATTCTTCTGGCTCGTGTGGAACTAAGCAAATTCTCCAGTTTGGAAAATCTTTTACTACTTTTTGAATAGCCGGTTTTAACGCCTCAAAATCTTGATTCCAGAGACTCGCTCCAATTAAAAGAGATCTATTCTCAAGAAAAGAGCCCCAGGCCGGGGGGGACGGCTGTAAGCTTTTTCTCTCAAGAACTCTTTCAATTCGAGTATCGCCGATAGATTTCACTTTGAGTGCTGGATCAGTTTGAAGAAGAAGGGCGGTTGAAGAGTCCCCCACAGTTCCAATTTGCTTTAAGTATTTAAGATAAGGGCGCCAAATTGATAGCATTTTTATTTTTTGAGGTGGGAAGAAAGAGGAAAAGAGAAAGATGGGGACACTTCGTTGGTGTGTTTTTAAAATCAACACTGGCCAGAGTTCTCGATTGATGAGGATCAAAGCTTTGGGCCTAACAATATCTAGGACTCTTTCCACTTTCCAAGGTAAGTCAAAAGGCAAATAATCAGCAGCGTCCCAAGGCAAAGAGCGGTTTCCTTTTTTGCGGCGCTCAGTTTCGAGTCGTATAGCTTTTTCCCCGCTTGGAGAAAAAAAAGTAAAAAGAATAGCGGCTTTGGGATCTCTCCGTTTTAGCTCTTCTGCAATAGGAATGGCCTGCTCAAGCTCTCCGGCCGAGGCAAAGTGAAACCAATAAGGAGAAGAGTTAAGAGCTTTTATTTTCCAAAAGTCTCTGGCTTCAAGAAGTCTCTTCTCTAGCCCTTGTCGACCCAAAATACCTAAACGGAGTTTCCTCGAAAAAGGAATGAGAGTAAAACTGATCAGCCAAAAAAAGCTATAGGCTGTTTGATACCCCCAGTAGGTCATAACGCTAAGGCCTGTCCCATTCGTTTGACCGCTTCGAAAGCAAGTTGAGGTGTGATGTCAGAGAGACAGAATCTTTGGCCTCGAATACATGGGGCCTGCCCATTTTTTGAACATGGACGACACCACATCTCTTTCTCAAGAATAATCGATTTGGGGTGAAAGGGAAGGCAGCCCATCTCCCGACTCGTGGGACCTAGAAACAAAATAGACGGTTTCTTTAGGGCGTCAGCCATGTGCATGAGGCCCGTATCATTGGCGATGACAAAAGCGCAGGATTTTAAAATAGCTCCCGATTCTTCAATGGAGCATTTCCCTTGAAGATTTGTAAGCCGATCTTGCGGGATGTTTTTCGCAAGTTCGGTACAGAAATCATCTGAGGGGCCCCCAAAAAGTATGAAATGGTAGGGAGTTTCCCGAACCATATTCTCCATCAGTTCTCTAAAATAATTTAAAGGCCACCGTTTACCTGGCCATTGGGCGGAAGGAATAAGTCCCACTTTACACTGGGAGGTTTGAGTCACGGGAAATTTTAGCGCGACTCGTCTAAGTGTCTCATCCGAAATAAAAAGCTCTGGCCCTTTACCATCGTATTTTACCCCTAGGGGCGAAAGAGGCAGAAGATACCTTTCTAAAAATCGTCCAAAGTGTTTTAGTAGAGGTAATTTAAAAGTGAGTGCGAGCGACCTTTTTAAGTAGTGCTTTTGGAAATAAAATTTAAGGTTGGCTTTAAGAAAAGGCATCAAGAAAAGAGTTCGAAGAGAACGGTGAGCATCATAGATCACATCGTAATCTTGTTTTTGAATCCACTCTCTGAGTTCTAGAAGCCCTTTTATACCTTCCCCGCGAGCAAGAGCTTTTTTCTGGTTGAGTCTGGGGTTATCTTTAATGAGATCAAAAAAATCTTTTCTGACCACCATGTCGATTTGAGCTTCGGGGAAGCTGGCTCTCAAACATCGAATCATCGCCGTGGTCATGACGATGTCGCCAAGACTACTGAAACGGAGAATGAGGATCTTTTTGATATCCAAAGCTACATTTCCTTTGGAGTGTCGATTCCAAGAAGTTTCAGTCCGTTGTGAAGCACTTGGTAAGTGGCCCGGACCAGATTAAGTCGAACCTGTTTTTGTATCAATTCGGTCGCTTGAAGCACCGAATGTTGATAGTAAAAGCGATTAAAAGTTTTCGCGATATCGATCAAGTAATGGGTTAAGTGATAAGGCTCATTGTCTTGGGTGCAGGTTTTTAGAACTCCGCGGAACTTAGCCAGTTCCAGCGCAAGGGCCTCCTCTTCGGGAGCAAAAGTGTAGTTTTTTAGTTCGGGTAAGTTTTTGTAATCGATTTTTGCTTCATCGGCTTTGGCTAGAAGCGATTGGCATCGGACTGCAGAGTATTGGCAGTAAGGGCCCGTTTCCCCGTCGAAAGCTAAAACGTGTTCCCAATTAAATTCGATATCTTTTTGTTTGTGAGCGGATAGGTTTCCGAAAATGATGGCGCCAATGCCAACTTTTTTTGCGATCTCTTCTTTTCCAGCTAACGAGGGATTTTTCTTAGTGCACTCCTCAAGTGCGAGTTGGGTCGCTTCTTTGAGCACATCCTCAAGATAAATAACTCGCCCCTCTCGAGTCGACATTCTCTCTTTGCCAAAATGGACCGTTCCAAACGAAAGGTGTTCGCAGGAATCGCTAAAGGGGTAGCCCATCTTTTTTAGTACTGCAAAAAGTTGTTGAAAATGCAGCCTTTGTTGTTCCGAGACCACGTAATACATCTTAGAGAAGTTAAAACGTTCAAAGCGTTCGATAGCCGCTGCAATATCGCGAGTGAGATAAAGTGTGGTGCCATCTTTTTTCTGAATAAGAGCTGGGGGTTCGATATCGGGGAGTTCTACAATGTAGGCCCCTTCGCTTAACTTTGCGTTAGATTTCGTCTTAATCTCTTTCAGAGAACTTTCCATTTTAGGAATGTAAAAGCTTTCTCCTTCCGTGTGCTGGAAAAAGACATTCATTTTGCTTAAGGTCTTTTCCATGTTGGCTACGCTAATGTCTCGAATAAGTTTCCAAAGAGCTGTGGCATCCGGCTCTTGAGCTTCAAGTCGCTGAAGCCACTTAGAAGTTTTTTCCAAGTACTCAGGATGGGCTTCGAGTTCTTGGTGAAACTTTATGTAAATGTCTAGGAGGTGTTTCATCGAGCGATCGAGATCGTTTAATGATAATTCCTCTCGGTGTCCCCAGATTTCAAAAGCCGCTAAAAGTCTTGCGAACTGGGTCCCCCAGTCTCCCACAAAGTTGATTCGTTCCGTCTTGTGGCCCAAGAAATCATAAATATTAGCCAGAACATTACCGATGAGAGTGCTTCGGATGTGATGAAAGAAAAGAGGTTTCGCAATGTTGGGAGAGCAATATTCGATGACGACTGGCTTGGGATTGGGTTGAGTCTCGGAGCCATATTGAGCCCCTGTTTTTAAGACCTCTGAAATCGTGACTTCAAAGAGATGGTCGGTTTTAAATTTGAAGTTGGCATAGGGTCCCGCGGCGCTTGCAGTGGCTAGGTCGCTTTTAAAACTTTGTGCAAGCTCAAGAGCAAGTTTTCCGGCTGGTTTGTTGAGCAGTTTCCCCAGTTTAAAGCACGGTAAGGCAATGTGGCCCATTTGAAGGTTTGGGGGGCTTCCAAAGTCTTGCAAAAGAGTGTGCGGAGTGATTTCTGAGTGAGAAAGCACGCTTGAGATTTCTTTCGCAAGTTTTTGTTTTAAATTGAAAAAAGGCATGGCTGAGTCTTATCGAATTATCAGTAAGAACTCAAGGAGAGGTTGACAGATTCACTCCCGTTTGGGGTCGATAATTTTGCATGGTTTTTCGGCTAAATAGCTCTCTAAGAATTTCCTGAGCCCCCAGCAAAGTCCCCAAAGGATAGGGCAGTGTGCAGCGCAGCGCAGGAAGAAGAGAATAAAACCGTCTTTTCCGAGAACGAACATGAAGCAATGACAATCCGTAAAGTTCTTGCCGGGAGTTCTCAATGGCTTCAATGGCATTCGCTCTATGCGTTTCGGAGTAACAGCTCTCAAGACCCAGCGGGATAGATTGGTGCACCACCTGCCTAAGAGCTTCGGGAAAAAGATGATGTAATCTGCCCATGGCTTTTTGAAGGCTCTCCGAGAGTCCCTCATAGGAGAACTCCGTTCGATCTGTGGCCCAAAGAGTCAGGGATTTTCGATTCCCCAGGGTTTTGAAGCTCATTGGCCACATCTCGGTATCGGGTTCGGGCAAAACCTCTTGATCTAAAAAGATCGTGATGGGCTGGACACTCATCGGAAGCTTAAAATGATTGAATTCTAGATTGATGGGATAATGGCAAAAACGACTTGAAATTGAAGCAGGAATGGGTGCCCAACTTTGAAGAGTCGATTCAATATTTAATTTTTTTATGTGTCTTAAGTCACAGTTGAGAACAAGAGACTTAGCGTGCAGTGTGGTTCCCGAGGATAAAGTTAACTTAAAAATTTTACCCTTGATGTTAGGGTCGGGATGCTTAACTTCCTCAAGAGCGGTTAACCACTGGGTGTCATTGAGATTGATCGTTTGGAGTCCGGGGATCGAGGGGATGAGACTTTCGGGATCCCACTCTGCGAGCTCTAAAGCTTGAAGGGCCGCCCATATCATTGACTCTGGAGTCATTTGCCGACATCTTCCTATTTGCTTCCATAGGGCTTGCGAAAAGGTCAGCAATTCGGGCTGATGTTTTAAAGCTAAGCGAATCTTTTCTCTCTCTTTAGAATTTGGGGGCGCCATCGATTGTTGGAATCTCTCTAAAAGTTCCTTGGGCAAGCTTGAAAAGTGGGAGAATACTTTTTCTGGGCCCCAGCGAAAAAGCGAGCGGTTTGAAACTATTTCAGCTGAAAAAGTAGTTGAAGTCTGAATATTAAAATACCTTGCTGTATAGAGAGGGATAACAGATGGCGCTAGCGGCTCATCAAATCTAAGCCACCCAAGCGACGCTTGCTTTTTCATCTGAGCTTTGATTGAGGCCTGGACCGAATACAGATCGGAGTACTCCCGAAGTAGCCAAAGGCCAGCGGGTTCATCGCCTATGACTAAGAGGTCAAATTCGAAGGGTATATTTTGCATTCCGTTCTAAGCCCGATTAAACTTTGTAAGATAGTACAGTTAATTTTAAAATGAAAGGAAAGGCCTGTGGCAAAACTATTTTTTATAGGGGTGTGCTTTTTGACGTGTGGCTCCGTATTTTCAGCTGTCATTTCAGAACCTGGAGTTTATTCTCTCCCCATGAATTGCTCCGAGCTTCTTCCCGATCCTTCTCCTTTTCTTAATTACTTTGAAGCGGTGGGAAGAGGGCTAGTGACATCGAATAAACCGTTATCTGCCAGAATCTTTAAATTGATTGCTATCAGAGAAAAATTGGGGGATGCGGTCGATCGACAACGAGATCAGCATCCGATCGATAGTTTGATCAAAAAAACTTTATGCTATTACCGAGAACAAAAAGAGCCCCTCAAACCAGTCTCCTTTGATGATTCGAATTTTATTTCTTACTTAACTCAATCGATGAATGATTTAGAAGCCAAAGTGAAAGAGGTTGTCTACCAGTGGGAATTTGATCAAGCTCAACGAACGCAATTTGAAAAGATTGTGGAGCAAAACCAACAAGTGATTCAGAAAATGAAAATGCAGGCTGAAGCTCAGGCGAAAGTCGAGGTCGAGCGCATTGCGAATAAAGCTAAAAAAGAGGTCAGGGTTCCCTAAAATGAAACGCAAATCAGCTAAAGTCTCCGAACCTTCATCCAAGTTCTTAATTGAGCTTGCTAAAGGTGCGGGGGCTATCTTAATGAAATACTTTAATAAAAAGCACCGTATTGAGATAAAGCCCAATGCGGGCATCGTGACAGAAGCGGACAAAGCAGCGGAATCCTATCTTATCAATAAGATCTTAAGAAAATTTCCGAAAAGTTCGATAATTACAGAAGAAACTGGGGAGTATCATGGGGAGTCTGATCTTTTATGGATTACTGACCCCCTAGATGGCACCTCAAATTATGCTCATGGCTTTCCTTGGTTTTGTGTTTCGATAGGTCTTTTTTCTAAAGGGAAACCTAAAGCAGGGGTGATTTATCAACCCTTTACCCAAGAGCTGTACTTCGCTAAAAAAGGTAAAGGGGCTTTTTTGAACGGAAGAAGGATTCAAGTTTCCCGGACAAGAAAGTTGGATGAATCCCTTGTGGGAACGGGATTTTATTATTCAAAATCCAAATCGCTGGCAGCGGAGATAGAAGTCTTTCGCGAGATGAATGAGAAAACGCTAGCGGTGAGGCGACCTGGAAGTGCGGCTCTGGATTTAGCCTGTGTAGCGAGTGGTCGTTTTGATGGGTTTTGGGAGAGAGGGCTCTCTTCCTGGGATGTCGCAGCTGGATTTTTGCTCGTCGAGGAAGCAGGTGGCAAGGTCACCAATTACCAGGGGAAAGAGACTTCAATTTTTGAAGGTTATTGTTTGGCAACTAATGGACGGATTCACGAATCGATGAAGTCCATAGTCAGCAAAATTAAAATGTAGACCCCCTACAAGGATGTTTCCGGTCTCATAAGACGAGAGTCATATGGGAAAACACTGGATAGTCCTAGTTAACAAGTCGCCTCGAGGGCCTCTGAGTTATGAAGAGGTCTCTACTCTTTTATCTGAGAAAATACTCAAGCGAACTGACCTAGCTCTTCAAGTTACCGAAAACAGCCAGGAAGAAAAGTCAGAGTGGAAGTTTCTCTGGCAATACCCCGAATTTGACTTGAGAACTCAAGGGCAAAAACCTACCGACCAGGCTGGAAGCGTCAAGACCGAACGAAGAGTTACGCGCAATCCATCGGATTTAAAAGCGAAAGTGGCAGAATCTATCCCCGAAGAGATCGCCATGATCAATCCTGAAGATCTTGTGGTTTCTGCTAGGAAAACTAGGCCCAAAAATATTCCCTCTTTTTTACCTGGCCAGACCGACGATGGAGTGGATGTTCTTCCTTATTCATCTACTAGTGCAAAAAGTTCAAAACAACAGTGGTTTTTTGCCGGGGTGGGGATGTTGATGCTTGTCATGGGAGGCGTGTATGTGAAGCGTTGGTTGGCAACGCTCAGTCTGCCGATTGCTCCTATTACCATGAATACGAATGATCGAGCTCCAGCCAAAGTCGCAGCCACTAAACTTCCTAGCCCCATTCAAAAAAGTGTTTCGGCTGGGGTGAAAAAAGAGTTATCTCCAAGTGCAGAAACTCCAAAATCCGTCAGTCAGGAACCTGCCATTAAGCCTCCTACTAAGACTGAAATTTCGCAGGATGAGTATGAAAAGTTAAAGACGGAGCGATTAGATAGAGAAAAGCAAGAAGAGGATGAGAGAAGAAGGGAAGAGGAAGAGGCTGAGCTACTGGCTCAATCTAGGGCTGATGACCAGGAAAGCGAAGTGAGTGATACCGATAATGCAGATGGGGAGAGGGAATTGCCTATAAAATTAAATAAAGGGAAGAAAAAACGCCTTTCCAAAGGGAAAAAACGCAAGCCCGCTGAGACCAGAGAGGATGACACAGAACGCAGAGACTCTTACTATGACAGGGAAAATGCTGAAGACAATGAACCCTCTGCAGACCGAGAATAAGAGTCCTCTTCGCGAAAGATCAAAATTATGGTAGCTACTAGAGGTGCCGACGTTTAAAGAAACCCTTACCCAAATCTTACCGTATTACACCCAGCATCGGTTTGTCGTTGCAGTCTCGGGTGGGATCGATTCGATGGTGTTGCTTGATCTTATGATCGAGATAATGGGCAAAGACCGGCTCGTGGTCGCTCATTTCAATCATAAGACCCGTAACGGTGAATCTGATCGAGATGCTCTCTTTGTTCAAGACTATCTCTCTAAGCGAAACATCTCTTATGAAATAGGCGAACGACAAGGGAATGATCTATCCGAAAATGGGCTTCGAAAAGAGAGACGTGAATTTCTAGAGAAAGTACGACTGCAATACCAATGTGATTACATTGTCCTCGGACATCATCTTCAGGATCAGCTAGAAACATTTTTAATGAGGGTCATTCGGGGTACTGGGCTTGATGGCTTGGCAGTTATGGAGCCTAAACAAGGAGTTTGGATTAGACCGCTTCTTAACTATTCTAAAGAGAGACTGGGGAAAGAGGCTCAGGAAAGAGGAGTCAGCTATCGGTTGGATTCCTCTAACCTACTACCTACCAATTTTAGAAATGAGATAAGACTCAATCTTTTACCCCAGATGGAAGCGCTTGCGTTGCGTTATGGTGGAAAAGAGAAATGGCTCCAACGGCTAGCCCCTCTTTTTGGAGAGATTCAGTGGACCAAGAGAGAGATAAATAAAAAAATAACAAAGAAAATTAAAGCCTCTCTTACCGAGACTCCATATTGGATTCGAATACCGGCTGAAGATTTTTTGGTTCTCCCCATAGTTGCCAGAAGAAAAACACTACGCATGATTGTTTCTCTTCTAGGTGTGGAAACTCTTTCAATGCAAGAGCTTAATCGATTGGATTCGGCTCTGAAGTCTTTGAAAAAGAATTTTTCAGGGCCTGGGGTAGAATTTGGAGTTTCTTGCGGTTTTATTTATTTCAGGAAGTACTCAAAAATTAAGCATCCCATCGAACTAACTTATCAAGAGAAAGAGTCCCGAGTTGTATGCGACTCTCTGGGGATGAAGGTTAAATTTCAAGGAGATGGGTCGGACTTGGAATGGCGACAAGTGCAACCAGGGGACCGTTATCGAGGTAAAAAAGTCAAAGAGTATCTTCTTAAGAAGAGAGTTCCGAAGTGGGAGCGAGCTCTCATTCCTGTTTTAGCAAAAAAGCAATCCAACATCATCGAGTGGATTTACCCAGAACCTCATCCCTCAATTGAAGTTGAACAACTCTCTTTTCCCTTTGTTGTCCGCGATTGAATGAGATTTAAGCTCGTTTTGGAAACAACTGGATCAGTCGTCTTTGCTCTGACATGACTATACGGAGGGGGATGTTTTTCTTTAGCTTTATACTTAATGTGTCCTCTGTGACTCGCTTAATGACTCCGAAAATTAAGAGAGATTCACCATCAGTAAATGTGAGCGAACCTGCAAAGTTGGCTCCAGGTTGGTAGCCTACTTTGCTTTTAATTCGAAACTTCAACCCCTGTTCGGAGAGGTCCATAACTTCAAAATGCTGCCCGCCGCTTGCCAATTTAGGACCACTTTTGGGCGGATATTGAATTCTAAAAAATTGTCGTCGGTTCTGATCCACAATAATCCTCAAGATTGTATCGGCTTTTATTCCCCAGAACTTAACTGTTGCGCACCGAATTAAAAATTCCATTTAATGCAAAACATCCTAAGGCCATGGCTAAAAATATCCGATGAGTTAATGACTAAACCCCAGGGAAATAGGTTTATGAAATCTCAAAAAACAATCTTTGCTTGGTTCCTAATCGCGATGATGAGCATAGTGCTCTTTCAAACGGCGCGAGTCGCTCATAGTGATAGGAAAATCACGTTCAATCGCTTTATCGATGCGGTGAAAAAGAATCAAGTCGAGATTGTGACTTACAAGGCTCACGGTAAAATTGAAGGGAGATTTAATTCCTCGGCTCCGGAACCAGAGAAGAGTCAGATCTTCGAAACAATCGGTGACACTTCCTCGGAATTCTATACTAAACTACTCAATGAACATGGCTTAATCCCAAACTATGAACTTGATGAAAATGGTTCAATGTGGATGCAGTTTCTAGTCGGTTGGGGACCTATGCTGTTTGTATTGGGCTTATTGGTTCTTTTCCTTCGCCAAGTCCAAGCGAGTGGGGGTAAAGCCATGCAGTTTGGAAGATCAAGAGCCAAACTTCTTTCCGAAGGACACACTAAAGTTACTTTTGCAGATGTTGCGGGTTGTGATGAAGCTAAAGAAGAGCTCAAAGAAGTTGTAGATTTTTTAAAAGATCCCCGAAAGTTCACTAGGTTGGGAGGACGCATTCCTAAGGGGGTATTGTTAGTAGGAAGCCCAGGTACCGGGAAAACATTACTAGCAAAAGCAGTCGCGGGAGAAGCAGGGGTGCCTTTCTTCAGTATCAGTGGGTCTGACTTTGTTGAAATGTTTGTGGGGGTTGGAGCTTCTCGAGTTCGCGACCTTTTTGAACAGGGCAGAAAGCATGCCCCATGTATTATCTTTATCGATGAGATTGATGCCGTGGGAAGACAACGAGGAGCAGGGCTTGGGGGAGGTCATGACGAGAGAGAGCAAACCCTGAATCAGCTTCTAGTGGAAATGGATGGTTTTGATTCAAAAGAGGGTGTGATTCTGGTGGCAGCAACCAATCGACCCGATGTTCTTGATCCTGCACTTTTACGCCCAGGAAGGTTCGATAGAAATGTGGTCGTGGCTAAACCTGATGTTCGAGGTCGCGAGGGAATCCTAAAAGTACACACTCGAAAAACTCCTATCGGTAGTGATGTTAACCTTTCCGTAATCGCAAGGGGAACGCCTGGCTTTTCGGGAGCCGACTTGCAGAATTTAGTTAACGAAGCTGCGCTGGCTGCGGCTCGAAAAAATAAAAACATTATCAATATGTCTGAGTTTGAGTTTGCAAAAGATAAAGTCCTGATGGGGACTGAGCGAAAATCGATGTTGATAGGGCCAGAAGAGAAGAGAGCTGTGGCCTATCATGAAGCGGGTCATACGATCGTCGGAAAGAGTTTAAAGGGTTTGGATCCCGTTCATAAAGTAACCATTATTCCTAGGGGTATGGCATTAGGAGTCACCCAAACTTTACCCACTGAAGATCAACTGACTTTGTCCAAGGATAAAGCTGAAAATATGATCTCTTTCTTAATGGGCGGTTGTATCGCTGAGAGTTTGGTCTTTGGGCAAAAAACAACTGGAGCTGGAAATGATATAGAGCGGGCTACGGACCTCGCAAGAAGAATGGTTTGTGAATGGGGGATGAGCGATGCGATAGGTCCAGTAGCTATTGCGAAGAAAGAAGAAAATGTCTTTTTGGGTAGGGAATTCTCACAGCGGCATGATCTTAGCCAAAAAACAGCAGAAATTGTGGATAGCGAAATTCATCGATTCATCACGGTCAATTACGATCGAGGAGTTGAGATTCTAAAAGCTAAAATGGATGTGCTACATGCCATGGCCTCAGCTCTATTGGAGCGAGAAACTTTGGATCGTGAAGAGATTGAACTTCTGATGGAAGGCAAACAGTTACCTCCTTTTACTGCGGGAGGCGCTGCCGCAGTCGGAGGAACTCATTTCGCTGCGAGTGCTTCTTCTAATGAGAGTTCGCAACTCTTTCCTAATGTCAAACCGGATACAGAAGTCGCGTAATTCAGTAGTTTTATGAAGTAATTCCCGTAACTTTCCGGGGTTTTTTCACTTATTTCTTTAGCCACTTATGTCGAAAAGAGAATAGGGCTCTGCTTTGCAATAACGCATAGAGTAATGCATGTTACAGTTTCTGAGCAACATACGAGAGATTCTCCGCTGGCAGGATCTTTTTGATATTCTGTTAGTTTGCATGATCGTCTATCGAGTTCTGCTTTTAATTCGCGGCACTCGAGCCGTTCAGATGCTTACAGGATTTGGGATCATTCTCATCGGGTATTACCTTGCCGAGCAGTTAAAACTTTTTACGCTTCACACGATTCTCATCGAGTTTTTTCACAATGTGATCTTGATTTTAATCATCGTATTTCAAGATGAGATCCGAAAAGCTTTGACCCAAGTTGGTCGAAATCCCTTTTTTACTTCCAGTAATACGATTGAAGAAGTTGGGATTGTGGATGAAATTTGTCGAGCCGCTTTGATGTTGGCTGGGCAAAAAGTAGGTGCCTTGATCGTTTTGGAACGTGAAACGGGACTCAAGAACTATATCGAAGCGGGTACTATGATTGACTCCAAAGTGAGCGAAGATCTTTTAGTGAGTATTTTTCATCCCTCTTCACCCATTCATGATGGTGCTGTCATTATTAGGAACTCACGGGTTTCCAGTGCGGGCTGTCTTTTGCCAATCTCTAGGGACCCCTCGATCAACAAGGAACTTGGGACTCGACATCGGGCTGCTTTGGGTGTGACCCAAGAAACAGACGCAGTCGTGATAGTGGTAAGTGAGGAACGAGGAGAAATATCTCTTGTCCACCACGGTACGATTATTAGGGACTTGGATATTAATGGTCTTCGTACGCAGTTGCTCCAACTGTTAGGCTTGAGACGGCTTGAGAATCTTTTAGAGAAAAGGGAGGGAGTATGAAATTCCTTCGCTTCCTATCAATCTCAAAGTACTGGAGAAATACCCGCGGGACCGTTCAGTGGAGTGAAAGTTTAGCCCTCAAGGCTGTCAGTCTTTTGTTGTCTCTTATTTTGTGGGTCA
>Ga0214923_10005578_pt1 | contig 14561 bp, 15 predicted proteins | sample LL1510_MetaG_FD_177993 | JGI IMG/M metagenome (GOLD analysis project Ga0214923, IMG submission 177993) | Freshwater microbial communities from Lake Lanier, Atlanta, Georgia, United States - LL-1510 | ecosystem: Environmental > Aquatic > Freshwater > Lake | place: USA: Georgia | collected... | reverse complement strand
TAAAGTACCTGTTAAATCCTCAAATGAAACTGTTTCAAAAATAAATCTTAAAGTACCTGTTAAATCCTCAAATGAAACTGTTTCAAAAATAAATCTTAAAGTACCTGTTAAATCCTCAAATGAAACTATTCCAAAAATAATTCTTAAAAATACGGTTAAAGAGACTAATGAAAATATTACAAAAATTTCTATCAAATCAATAAATAAAGATATGCAAAATATTCAATTCAAGAAAGATAAATGTAATGTATTATATTTAATTGATAAAAATAGTTATATAACAAAAATGTCTCGTGTTCGATTTCATGCAATCAAAAAATTAGGTGAAATTGCTAATGTAATTTATTGGGGACAAAATTGGAATAATTATGATGATAATTTAACATTAGATGAAAATATAACAAGAAATTTAAATTTTCATATTGATTATATAATTGCATATAAACCACAATCTATTAAAAATTTTAAAAATTGTAAAATACCAAAAACTATTTCATTTAATGAAATGTGGGATGAAAAAATAACATTAACAGAAATAAATGCTGTTCAACCTGATTTAATAGTCTGTCATCATGATAATGATCGTGTAAGATATCAAACTGTATTAAAAAAGAATATAGAATGTTATACAAAATTAGTACATATTGGACATTGTGCAGAAAATTCTATATTTTATGATAAGAAAGAAGATAGACCAATAGATATTTTATTATGTGGCACAGTAGGAAGACATTATCCATTAAGACAGAGGTTACAAAAAATAATAAAAATTATGCCTAAGAAATATAATTGTATGGAATATAAACATCCTGGATATATCAATGGTGATTCTTTTACAAATATATATTTAAAAGATTTTGCAGATGGTATTAACAAAGCTAAAATATGTATTACATGTACTTCTAAATATTTTTATAGACTTGGAAAAATGGTTGAAATTCCAATGGCTGGTTCTGTATTAGCATGTGATTTACCAGACCAAGATCAAGAAGTATTTAAACAAATAATGATAGTTATTAATCCATCAGATACAGATGAACAAATTATTAATCAATTAGTACATTATCTTGAAAATCCCAATAAATTAGAAGAAATACGATTGAGAGGTTTAGAATGGTCAAAAAAATATGTTCAAAATACATATGCAAATTCTATATTAGAAAATATGAAAGTATTAAATAAAAGTCCTAAAATATTTGTTCTTGCAGATGAATTAAAAGATTTAAAAAGCAAATGGATTTGTGATGTACTAAAAGAAGAATTTATTAAATATTCAAATTTAAATATTGTTACTAATTCATCCGATGCAGATATTATTTGGTTAATGGCACCATGGGCTACAAGAAAAATAAATATGAAACATTTACAAGATAAATTTGTTATTACAACAGTACATCATGTTGATTGGGAAAAATATGAAGAAAGTAAAGATTATTATAAAATGATTGATTCAATTACAAATAGATATCATACAATATGTCCAAAAACTTGCGAAAGTTTTAAAAAACTAACAACAAAAAAGATAGATGTTGCTAATTTCTGGATTAATGAAAATAATTTTTTTAAAATGAATAATAAAAAAGAATTACGATTAAAATATAATTTACCAGAAGATGCATTTATTGTGGGTAGTTTCCAGAAAGATACTGAAGGCAAAGATGACATGCTTCCTAAATTATCGAAAGGTCCTGATATTTTTGTTAGTATAATAAAAGATATGAAAATTAATAATCCAAATATATTTGTACTTTTAACAGGATGGCGTAGAAATTATGTAATGCGCGAATTAGACAAAATTGGTATCAAATATAAATTTTTTGAATTAGTTGATATAGTTGAAATTAATGAATTATATAATTGTTTAGATTTATATATTGTATCATCTCGTGTTGAAGGAGGTCCTCGTTCTATAATTGAATGTGGATTAAATAAAACTCCATTAATATCAACAGACGTTGGTATTGCTGAATATATATTAAATAAAAGCAGTATTTATGATTCAAATGACTTTATGACATATAAAAAAGCTAAAGAAAATATTAAATTTGCATATAATAATGCATTATCATTTAGTATAGGCAATTATATGAAAAAATTTATTAATAATGTTTTTTATGAAATTAATATATAAAATATATCATATATATATATGACACACGTAAATAATATTATAGATAATATTCCAATCTATTATATCAATTTAAATAGATCATTAGATAGAAAAACTAAAATAGAACAAACATTTTTAGAAAATAATTTAAAATTTAAAAGAGTTGAAGGAGTTGATGGTAAAGAATTAAATATAGAAGAATTAAAAAAAGAATATAATATAAATCCTAAATTAAATGTTGGTGAAATTGGTTGTGCATTATCTCATATGAAAATAATAAAAGAAGTTTTAAATGATGAATTAGAATATGCTTTAATTATGGAAGATGATTGTAATTTTGATTATGTCAAATATAAAAAAATGAAACTTACTGATATAATGAAAATTAATAATGATTGGGATATTATACAATTAGCAATGATAAATGATAAAAATACATTTACTAAAATATCTAATACTAATCAAATTTTAGAAAAATCAAATTTTGTAGTTGCTGGTGCAATGGGTTATTTAATAAATAAAAAAGGAATTCAAAAAATATTAGCTGATTTTAATAAAAATAAACATATTGAAGTTTCAGAAGTACTTTTATTTAAAAATTCAAATACATATTTAGCAAAACCATATTTTTCATATTATTCGTATAAAGAAGTTAGTAGCACAATAAGAGAAAATACGAAATCAGCATTTACAACTCAAAGATTAAGTAAAATATGGTGGGATGAATATTATGAAAAAAACTAATAATTATTAGTTTAAAAAATAATTAGTATATATAATTATATAATGAATTATATATATAAATTTCAAGATGACAAATTTTTAGAATATTTTGAAAAAAATAATTTCAATATGATTAATATAAATAATATAAATTTATTAGACTCAAAAGATAAAATATTAATTATTAATCAGGATTGTGATGAATATATTAAAAAAGATTTATATACTAATATTATTTTATTGTATAAACCTGTTATCAATAATAAATCATTACAACAATATGATTATATTTTACCAATGAATCCAATTTTATATTCAACATACGCACATAGTTATGGATTTAAAATATTATTTCCAATAAATTTATTAAATGAAACTGTTTGGTTAAATTATTTTATTGATCAAAATTTAATAAAAACAAATAATTTTATTAAAAATGGAACATTATCATCAATACATGATAGTAAAATATTAATTTATCAAAATTTAGAAGAATTAGAGAAAACATCATTAAATACAAATATTAAAATTATAAAATATAATAATGATAATATATCAAAAAAGAAAATTAATGATTATATGTATATAACTGAAAAATTTTTAAATAATAATAACATCATAATACCATCAAAATTAAACTATAAAATTTTATATTTAAATGATTATAAATTTGATAAAAAAATAAAATTTAATAATGATAAATATTTAATTGTACGAAAAGGCTTTAATACAAAAATTTCATCAGAATATTTTAGTTATTTATTTGATTATAAATTTAAATGTTATTCTTTATTTGTTAAAACAATTAATGACTATGAATTTGGTATTTTATTTAATTCTGAAGAAGAACAAGAATTAACTTTAACAGAATTAATTAAAAAAATAGAATATCAAGATTCACGAATTATTGGAACAAATGACGTTGAAATGGATTTACAGAACATTATAAATTTATATTATTTATTTGGATTAAATTTGATGTATGAATATTTTCAACATTTAAGTAGTTTTCAAAATAGATACTTTGACTTAATTTTAAAATATGTATTAAATATTATAATTAACGATACTTTACCATTTAATAAAAATAAATTTATAAAAATTTTAGCTTATTGGTGTGGTGTTAATAATTATGAAATAAATGTAGATTCTATTTTAGAATTTATCAAAATTAATGAAAAATTATTTGGACAAGAAAAAGTATTTTTATTAAGTAAAAGTATAACAGATTATGGTGGTAATCAAAAAACAGGCTTACAAATTTATAATGAATTAATTCTATATGGTTACGATGTAAAAATATGTTGTTTTACTAAAGAAGATTTAGTCTATGCAATTGATAAAAATGATATTTTAAAAATTTATAATATTAATGATGTATTAAATGAAATTAATAATAATGATTATAAAATTGTAATTATTAATAAATTAGATGAATATTTAAATATAGTTAATAAAATTAATAAAAAGTCAATATTCATTACACATAATTCAATGGACCCTGTTAATAGGAAAATTATTGATAATCATAAATTTTTAGATAAAGTATTTACTGTTAATAATGAACATATTAATTTATTATATGAAAATAATTCTAATTGTGAAATACAGAGATATATAAATTACGTTGACCCAGTAGAAAAAAAAATAAATCATCGTTTTTCATTCAAATATAACTTATTATATGTAGGAAGAATAAGTAAAGAAAAAAATATAGAATTTTTAATCAATGCATTTAATAGATTATTAGATGTATCTGAAAATAAAGAATTATTATCTAATATAAAATTAACAATAATTGGAGATGGTAAATTAGATTTTGTTAATACTAATAAAAATATACATTTTTTAGGCAGACAAGATAAGAATACAATATTATATTATTTAACAACATGTGATTATTTAATATTACCATCTTTAACAGAAGGATTACCTTATGTTATATTGGAAGCAATGAGTATTGGTATACCAATAATAACAAGTAATATTACTGGTTGTAATGAAGCAGTTGTTGAAAATATACGTGGATTTTTATTTAATTATGAATTATATGATAATTATAAAAATATAGTAGATAATTGGACAATTTTAGATAATAGTCAAAAAATTATATCATTATCAGAAGATAATTTAATAAATACGATTATTAAAGCTTATTCAATACATATTAATACATGGAATATTATATCAGATAATTGTTATAATTACATTCAACAAAATTATAATTCAAAAATAGAAATAAAAAATAATATAAATTTGATTTTTAATAATAATATTTCATTTATTACTGATGAAAAAGTAGATGAATATTACATTAAATTATTTAATTTTATAAAGTTTAATGATGATTTAAATAGTAGTGAATTAATCATAAGTATTAATAATTTTACAGATTTAATGCATAACTTACAATTATTTAAAACAAATGATATAAATATTAATCTAAAATATGTTGGATTATTCATGGAAAATTTAAATAAAATCAAATATGACATAAAAATGAAAAAAATAAGTAAGATTATAGATTCAAATAATAATTATATTTTATTAAATAGTATTGAAGAAAATATATTGAAAATTCAACCAATATCTACTTTTTTTTATTAATAATAATGTCATCTAATGAAAATATTTTGAAAAGTATGGAAATATCATAGTTCTGAATATAGAACTAACGCTCTAAATGCTAATTTTGATAATTATATCGAATATCAAGATGGTGTTACCAATACTAAATATTTATGTAATAAAAATTATAACTAAGTTTTTAATAATATTATAAATATTATTAATGTCATTAATAATATCTAAATATTTTGGTAATATTTCAGAAATAAATACAACAGCAGATATTAATTTACAAAATTATATTAAAGCACATACATTTGATACTAATATTATTAAAACAAATAATCTTGAATATTCAAATATTGATATTAAAAAACATGCTTTAGAAAAATATAATATTAATTTAAAAAATATTGTTATATTAGATCATGTTTACATATCAGAAAAAACAATTATAGATGATGATATTAATATATACATATACATTATAGATATTCATTTAAAATTAAGTCATATAATGGGAAAATATTTTAATAGATTAAATTTTATTTTACCATATGCATATTTTTTTAATATGTACACACCTACTTTAAAGAATAGACTTTTCTTTTACCCTCATTCACTTATTCATAATTGTGATATTAATAATAATCCAATCAAAAAAGTATTATTAAGTGGTAGAGGACGGAAAAATGCATGTAGATATCCAGATAGAACAAAAATGTATGACTTATTTATTAAAAATAATAATTATATAGATTATTTTAGACCAGATGTATCTTATAAAATAAATATAAATGATTATAATTCTTTTACGATTGGTAAAAAATTTATTTTAGAATTAAATAAATATCTCGTTTGTTTTTGTGATAATGGAAATTCAAATTCAATGCCTAGTATTTTTGCAAAATTTTTTGAAATAATGTCATCTGGTGCATTATTAATATCACCTAATAAAAATACAAAAAAATATTTTGAAAAATTAGGATTCTATGATAGAGTACATTACTACAGTATGAAAGAAGATTTTATGAAAGATATAAAATATGTACTTGACCCAATTAATCGTGAAGAAATTGATAAAATTAGAAAAAATGGTTATGAAAAAGTATGAAAATATCATAGTACTGAATATAGAACTAATGAATTAATTAATATGTTAAATGGTAATTTTGATGATTACATTGAATATCAAGATGGTATTTATAATACTAAATATTTGTGTAATAAAAATTATAACTAAGTTTTTAAAAATATTATATATAAATATATATATGGAATTTGCATTTGTAACATTTGTTAATAATAATATTAAATATATTAATCTTATGAAATCTACTATAAAATCTGTTGAATTATTTTCAAACTATCCATTAATTCTTTATTGTGTAGATATTCCTATAGAAATAAATACTTTTAAAGCTTCAGATAAATGTATTATAAAAAATATTACTTGTCCTGAATATTTAAAAAATAGTATTTATTATCTAAAACCTTATATTATTTTAGATTCTATTAAAAATGGTCTTAAAAATGGGTATTATATTGAAGCTGATGATTTAGTAACACCAAATTGTAATTCTATTATTAATTATCTATCAAAAATAGATAAGTATCCGATATCCCCTATTCATCCTATTGACAACATTATATCGACAAACTTTATGACTAATTTAAATGTATTTTCTAAAACACAGCATTATATACACGCACATGTTTTATTTAAAGATTCTAATTTAAAATTTATTGAAGAATGGTTAGAAAATTGTAAGATATCAACAGGTGAATGTTGGGATGAAAGTGTATTAAATTGTATGTATTGGAAATACAATTTAAAAAATCATTACTTGGAAATAATTGATCCTGAATATAATAGTATACATTCTGACAATAATATTATTAAAACAGCAATTACACTCCATGGATGTAAAAATCCTCATGAACACAATAAAATTTTAAATAAAATGATATATTTACATAAAAAAAATTTATCTAATATTTGAAATTTTACTAAAATTTCTAGAAACATTAATACAATTACGTAAAGATAATCTTTTTTTAAATATTATAAAATTATATTTTTTCGTTAATAAACTAAAAATGGATTGATCATGGCGATGTTCTATAAAATCATCCAAATTTTTATTGATAGAGGGTGTATCATCTATATTATGATATTCACAACATAAATTATACCATTCATTTATAAATTCTCTAGTTTTAGTACATACTAATATTAATAATAATCCAGCCTGTCTTTGAATACTATTTAAAACATGATCATCTAACATATCTAATTTTAAAATTAGATCCATTTTACACCATTGTTTTTCAAGACAACCAAATGTTTCTGTTCCAATAATATGATAATTTTTAACATATTCGATATATTTAATTATTTCATCTTTTTTACGAATATCAATTTCGCAACCACAATCAAGATATAATAAAATATCATTATCATTCATTTTTTCCATTGTCTTTTTAATTAGATAAGGTTTCCAAATCCAATATCCATAACCTCTTTTATTATTTTGAATAAAATTATAATGCTTGTCATTAAAAATATCATCATTCAGTAAATCTTTATCAGTATAACCAACAATATTATTAAATAAATTTAAATTAGATGCCTGGTTTGTTAATCTTTCTACAGCGTCATAAAACATTTTTCCACCTCCACCAAAAGTTATAAAAGTTAACATATATATATATATATATATATATTTATTTTAATATCATTAAATTATTATTGATTTCTTTTAACCAATTTTTATTATGTAAGGCATTAAATTCTTCTGTTACATATATATTCCCAATAGATACTAAAGATGCTAATATTGAAAATCCTCCTTTATGTAATAATATATTTTTTGAAATAGAAAATAAACTTAAATGAATATCAGGATTATCTAAATACACATATATATTTTTATTCTTAGATAATATTTTATTGATACTTATTATACAATTTGCTTTTGATTTATCTAATTTATTAAATGATGTATCTGCATGAATTCCAGTTAATAATATAACATTTTCATATTTCAAAGATTCTTGATATATGATATTAATAAAAAAATCACTAACTAATCCATAATCTCCTGTTCGTAAATGGACACATAATGTTGTATCTTTTATTATAATATCATAAATTGTTTTTATTTTATCACTATTATTTTTTAAAAATATATTAATAGAATTTTTTAATCTATTAATTGAAGGTACAATTTCGTCATTAGGTCTATCTTTACAATATATACCTAAAATTGTTTCAGGATAATGTGTTCCCATTTTATTTAATCTTTCTAAAAGTTCTTGAGAATGATGTGGATTTTGATTCCATAAACCCATATAATATGGAGCATTTAAAAAATCACCTAAATTATAACCATATTTATTGATACTTGTATCAATATATATTTGTATATCCTTTTCACAAATTGATTTTAATAATACCATTTTATATATTTATATAGAAAATTTATAATAATTTTATTTATAACGATTTCTATCTAAATGATATAATAAAAAAGTTCCTTTTTTATCTAAAAATTCTTTATTGTGATTATACATTTTTAATGTTGTCCATCCAAAACCATAATTATTATTTTCTAATTTTTGTAATTCTTCTATATTGGTAGTATAATAACCTTCTAACGAAGAGACCCATCATATTAATTTTGTTATATTTAATATAGTAAAATTATGATATAATATTAAATAATTTAAATAAATCATATGATCAAAATGATACCAATCTAAATTATCAATCGAAATACTATTAAAAAAATCTTCTAAATGAGTTCTTTTATAAACAGGTAAATCAGACCACCAGTAATATAAAGTAAAATTATTTGTAATATTTTTAAATTCATTTATTGATTTATTTTTAAATAAACTTGCACATTTTTGTGTTACCATATTACGAGTTTCAGACATTATTTCACCAGCGTAAATTATTTTATTTTCATAAATTTTATTAATTTTATTTAATATATTTTCTTTACTAAAATTTTCTAATACTATATCTATTTCAGAATCACAAACTATAAAATAATCATAATTTATAGAATTCATTAAATGATTTTTCAAAGCATATAATTTTTTAGTTGTTACAATATTTTTTTTATTATATTTACCAGATAATATTATTTTTTTTTATTTTATCTTTTTCTAAAAAAATATCATAATCATAATCATTAGTAAAAATTAATATTAAATCAATTGTACTAAATATATCCTTTTTGACAAGTTCATAAATATAATGATAATCTTTAGGATGAACTGGAATTACAAATGCAATATTATTCATTATATTAATTTAGTAAATATTTTCTACTATTATATAAATGAAAAAAATAGTTTTTAGTTTAACAGTTCATGAATCATTAGAATGTTTTGTTGATTTAATTAATAATGTTAAATTTTATACAACAGATTTTAATATTTTAATTTTAGTATCAGCTACAAATTCAATTAAAGAACAATATTCAAAATTAGAATCAAAAATAGAAAATGTTATAATTGTTTCAAATAGAAGCGATACATTAAAATTTCATGGAAGAATTGATATATTTTGGGCACACATGCTAAATGTGAAATATTTAATAGATAATAATATTGAATTTGATTATTTTTATTTTTTAGCTAGTAATGAAATGATAATAAAAAAAATTACTAATGAATATATTGAAAAAAATATAATAAAAATAATTTCAAAAAAATTAGAAACTGATTTTGATGAAAAAAGCTACAATGAAAATATTCAATGGATGGTTGAAAATAAACATATTCGTGGTCGAGTATTTAATGGTTATGTAAAAATATTAGAAAATCCTTATGTTTTTGAAAAATTTAAAAAATATAAATTAGGATTTAGTCATATGCCACATGAAAGTACTATTTTGCCAAATTTTTTAATTATTGAAATATACAATGCATATGTAGAATATGATATAAATAGTTCTCCTTATAGAATTGGATATATAGAAGAAATTTTTATTCCTTGTTATTTATCATTAAAATATAATTATGAATCATATCGTAATTTCTGTTTAAGATATAATTTTACTGAATATAATAAGATGAATCCTATTGATATATATAATATGATTAAAAATGATGATAGATATTTATCAATAAAACCAATACCCAGAATATATGATGATAAAACACGAGTTTATATTAGAAATGATATGAAATAAAAATCATTTTCTACCTAATTTAGATTTATCACCAATAATATTAAAATCACACAAAACAGGTAAAATACCCTTTTTCTTTAATATTTTACCTATTGTAACATCTTCGTAAATTTCTTCTTTATTTAATATATTAATATTAGATGAATTATATTCTAAATTAATTATTTGCATAGCTTTTTTACTTAATATATAGCCACATCCACCATCTAACCAACAAGCACGACCTTTATTATATGGTTTGTTAAACCAAAAACTTTCTTCTGAAACTTTTCCATAATGCCATGTTTCATTTGGAATACATTTATTAATTTTTTGTCCTACATAATCATTATTAATTACTAATTCATTATTATATAAATCAGTAATATTATTTTCATTAAATTTAGTATCATGATCATCTATTTTTAATATATGGGTAATATCATTAAAGAACCCAAATTTTACAACTATTTCTATCAGTAATATCATTTTTTCAACTAATCCATCGTATAAATCATTACAATTTAAATATAATACTCTATTTAAATTATCATAATATGTTTCTTTAGCACCACCTACAAATATTATTGAATTATCGTATATTTTCAATTTGTTAGCCCATAATTCTTTGTTTTGCATACAAGACATAATACATACTAATATTTTCATATATTATAATTTAGAAAAATATTAGATATTAATTTTTTTATATATTGGTTCGTATTTATTTGTAATTTCTTCAAATGATGAAAATCCATTTTTTTTTAAATAATTATCTAAACATTCTAATGCTTCTTTTTGATTTGATTTAGATCTTAATACATGTAATACTTCAAATTTATTATATACAGCTGTTATAATATTAAAATGCCCAAAAAGAAAATCAACTCCCCACATCCATTTATTTTCTATGCTATGAAGAGAACTAAATTTTTTAAAATCAGATGGAGATAATAATATACAAAATACTTCTAAAAAATTATTAAATGTGAGACAATTACTTCTAAACATAAAATTTTTATTAGCTCTTAAAATCTTTGGTGATAATATTTGAATATTATAAGTATTTTTTATTTCTATCATTTTATTAATATCCATATTTTTAATTTCAACATCATCTAATATAAATAAAAGATAATCATAATTTGATATTATACTATTATGTGGATTGGTTAACCATAATTCTGTTAAAACACTAAAACACCAAGTTTATTATAAATAAAACACTCGTCAATAAAATTATATTTTTCAATAAATGGTTTTATTAAATCATATGAATTATAACAATTTATAATTATACTAAATTTCGTTTTTAGATTATTATAAATATAATTCAAATTATTATTTAATATAATTAATTTTTTATCAATATCGGGAGTTCCTATTGCTGGTAAATAATATAAAAATTTCATATTAATTAATATTATAAAATAAATATTTTATTAATTTTTAAACTTGTGTTTTTTAATATCATAATTTAAATATCTGTTATTAAAAATTTTAATATTATTACAAACAGCATGTTCTGTTCTAAAATCATTATCGCCTACATTTAATAAAAATTTATATTTTTTATCATTAATTTCGTAAATAGTTGGTTCTTCGAAATTTAGTATTTTATTAAAAATAAGTGGAATAGAATAATCGCCCCAATATGTATAAGGTACTTTATTCGTATAATTTTTAATATATTGTTCAATACACCATTTTAATATATTATCTCCTTTATTTGCTAATAAAAAATGAGGATTATATTTATTTTTTTCGATTATACATGTACAAAAATGAATATCTTCTTCAATATAATCTTTTAATGGTACTAATGGTTCAATATCGGCATCAACATATAAACCACCATATTTATATAAAACACATACTCTCCAAAAATCTGCTTTAATAGGACCATGTTGTAAAAAATTAAAAATATCATAATGTATTCTTGAATATTCTTTTAAAAAAAACTCTTGACACATTTTATCATCGTATAATTTAATATCCCATTCCGGATTTAATTTTTTCCAATTTTGAGAATATATTTCAATATGATTTAATGTTTTATGACACATATAAATATTTTTTGGTACTAATTCTTGTTTATCAAATCCAGAAAAAGGTAAATCATTTGGTAACATTATAAATATTTATATTATTTATTATTAGTTACATAAAAATTATCCCAAAATTCTTTACTTGAATCTTCTCGTTTGTGCAAATAATCTGAATTATCGTGAATAGTTGTTCTAAAATCAGATGAATAATAATAAGTAAAATAAGGATAACAATAATAACTATTTATTCCATTGTATAAATAATAATCAGCAGCTTCTATTTGTTTATTATTTTTATAATAATTAATAATTTTTTCCATACCTTTTTTATTTATAATATATGCCGCAGTACTATTTCTATAGCCTTTTTTATATTTATCCATTGTTTTAACAATATTTAAATTATGATCTTGTCTACAAATTATAGCTAATTGTAATAATTCACAATCTGATATTTCATTGAATAAATCAATAATTGGAATTTTTTTATATTTTAAATATTCAAAATTACAATCATCTTCCATGATAATTGCATAATCACAATTATCATTATAAGCTTTATCTATTGCTTTTATATGCGATAAAGAACAAGCAACTTCATATTTTGTAATATTTTTATTATAATTTAATATTGTAGTTAAATCTAAAATAGTACCATCAACTGCTTCTATTCGTATATAATTTTTAATATTATATTTATTAAATGTTTCTATCATTTTTTCATTTCTTGCAACACTTCTTTTTAAATTTATATAATAAATAGGAATGTTACCTATTAATTCCATTATTAATAGTTATAATTAAAATATTTATATTTTTAATTATAAAAATTAGTATTATTATTATCCTGTTTGTGAGCTTTATATAATTTATTTTTTTCCATAAATATTCTTCCATAATTACATCCATCAATACAAAAAGATGCAGTTATTCTTATAAAAATAACATTATCATCAATAGCTGATTTAACACTCATTTTATTAATATATTTTTCATTTTCTAAAATATTAAATTTTGAATCATGATACGTATAATAGCTATTTACTAATTTTAAAAAATTTTGAGTTAAAAAATCATTCTTTATTGTTTTATTAATCACTGTTAAATTTAATAAATTATCTGGTGCTCCATATTTTTCTTTAAAATATAATCCTATACAATGTTCTGGATCAATTATGTCTTTTTGCCTTAACCATCCGGGATAATATAAATCTTTATATAAAGAATATGAAATTATAGATGGTGCAAGTGCCCAAATATAATTATTTCTTATAAAGGATAAATTAATATGAGATTTTTTTGTAGAATAATTATCTATTATTTCATTAATATTAATTTTTGTACCTTTGTTTAATTTCCAATCATCTTCTAACCATACTATTTTAATATCAGATTCTTCATCATCTGATAATTTTAATTGACCTATATATTCAACGATTCTCAAATTTAAACGCTGACATGCATGTAAAAAATTACCTTTACCTGTTGGATTCTGTAAAAATTCCATAGTAAATTTATTATTACTTAATTTTAAATAATTTTGTTTTGTTTCTTCAAATGTTTGACTTAATTTATCAATAATATCAATATTTATAAACCACATAATTTTATATATTTTTCTATCTAAATCATTCAACCAATTTATCCATTCTAACATATTATCATTATGTAATTCTGGACGATTTAAACTTGTAGTTGAAATAATTATATGTTTCATATATTTATACTTAGAATATTTTCTCTAATAAAAATTCGTGTAAAATATTTATAACAATTATCTGAATTATACAAGTCAATATTTTTAATAATATTATTATAATATTTTGAATAATTATTTTTAATTTTTTCTATCGCCGGTATTAAATCATCAAAGTTATTAAACATTTCACCTACTGGTTCTTTTGATAATTCACATATATTTTTTGC
>Ga0214923_10005577_pt1 | contig 14561 bp, 15 predicted proteins | sample LL1510_MetaG_FD_177993 | JGI IMG/M metagenome (GOLD analysis project Ga0214923, IMG submission 177993) | Freshwater microbial communities from Lake Lanier, Atlanta, Georgia, United States - LL-1510 | ecosystem: Environmental > Aquatic > Freshwater > Lake | place: USA: Georgia | collected... | reverse complement strand
TGCGAGGCATGGATCCCCCGAGAGTTGATCAGCTTTTATCTCAAGGATACGGTGTTTTTGGTCGGGTCCAAGATTTTCTTGAGCGAAATGAAAATACAATGCAGGAACTGCTCACAAGTGTTCACTCGCTGATGACCGACACCAATGTGATTCTGAAAAAACTCGATCGAAAAAAAGTGAGCCAACTGATTGAGAACCTAAATACTGTGAGTGCAAATTTTGCCGCCTTGTCTCAACAGTTGAGAAGTCCAAAAAGCACCAAGTTTATTGATCAACTAGCTGATCTTGTTGATCGGGCTCATGAAATAGATAAGCCTGCACTTCAAAAATTTCTTCAAGAAGAGGGCGTGAGAGCCCGAATTTTTTAGGTTCTGGGATCCGGAGATAAATTTATGAAAGTCTTAACCCTTTTTTTGTTGCTTTTGACTGGTACCTGCCAGGCTGGCTTTCTCGATGACTTCAAAACAGAGAGGCGCTTCGGAGCTGGGGTAGGAGTGGGCGGTCCACTGAGTTCACTCGGATTAGAAATTGAATTTAATATCAAGCCTGAAATTTCTGTGACAGGGGGACTGGGAACAGGGATGGATTATTCGACGTTGGCCGTCAAGGGGCGATACTTTCTTTTGGGGGATCAAGTTAGTCCGTATTTTCTTTTTGGGCTTGCCCGATGGTGGAGCCAAGGAACTACTCAAAGCGATATTGGGCCAGCCGTATTAAAAAACATCTTTCTTGATGGGGCAGATCCTAGAAATGGATTTAGTGTTTGGACGATTTACCCGGGAATTGGAGTTCAGTTTATTCACGACTCTGGCTTTTCAGTGTATCTGGAGGCCCACTATCTGTTTAAAATCTTAAACTTTGCCAATGGTACCTACGCAGGAATGGGAGTGTCCTGGTTCTTTTAGTTGCCTATGAAACCCATTCTTTCACATTTTAAAACAAGCACAAGAAGCCTTAAAACGCAGCTGGCCTTTTACTTTGTTCCCGCCACTTTACTCCCTATCGTTGGTTTAAGTTATTACGCAACTCGAGTTTTCGAACAAAGTAGTCAACAAGGCCTGTTTCGGCAGGCCACCTCCGAGAGTAGTCTGATCATCAACGAAATCAGTAGCGTCGAAAAGAACCTGACGGGTCAGCTGAGAAAGTTTGCAGGGCAACCCAGTCTCATTCGCAGCACGGGCAAGAAAGATGTGAGGGCCCTGACTGAAGCTCTGAATGGGTTTAGAAACTTAGGGCGTTTAAGAATTTATGATACTGAAGGTGATTTTCTTGCAGAGGGAGTTGGCGAAAAATCTTCTCGCCCAAGAATAAATTACATTCCACGAGATAGCCTCAAAAAGATTAAATCTCAGGGAACGATCGTGGAGCGATATTTTAGCGAAGACGGGTCTGGCTTATTGATTTTGGGCAGGGCCCTTCTTCAGGATGAGAATAAGCTTTATGGAGTTTTAGAACAGGAATATCTGTTCGGGACCGCCCAGTTAGCAGACATCAGAAACAAAAGAAATGTTGAGGGGCTGTTGATCAAGCGAGACTTTAGTGTTGCGGCTGCCAGTATGGCCATTGGAAGATCGGAACTGAATGGTCTTTCGAAAGCACTCGTTTCTTCACCGGCGGTGGGAGGCAAAAGTTTTTTTCCGATTTGGCTAGGAGAAACGCGATACGCTTCCTATCTTTATGACCTGCCCGACATTTCAGGTAAAAAGCAGGATTGGGCTTACCTCGGAATCCTGCTGCCCCTGAGTGCCAGCGATGAGGCTACCCGCCAGTTGCGATGGAATATTATTTATATTACTGCTTTTCTTGTTCTGGGCTTCGGTGTCTTGATCGTAGTCTTTTCCAATCGAGTGGTGAAACCCATTGAAGTGCTAGTGACCGCAATGAAGCGGGTTAAGACAGGAAACATGGAAGAAATTCCGGCCAGCGACTCAAGCTATGAAATTGATTACTTGATTAGTGCCTTTAATGACATGATTAGGAACCTGAGTATTGCTAGACGAGCACTCGAGTCTAAATTGGAAGAGTTGCGAAGAGCTAATACAGAAATTAAAAATACCCAAACCACACTTGTTCAATCTGCAAAGATGATCTCCCTGGGGCAGATAGTGGCCGGAGTAGCTCACGAATTGAATAATCCCGTCGCGTTCATCTACAGTAATATGCACCACCTCTAACCTACATCGAGAAGGTAAAAGGGGTGATTGCCGAGTATCGAACTTCAAGAGTGGTGCTTCCCCCGGCGGAAAAAGAAAGGATCGAGAAGTTAGAAAAGGAACTCGATATTGATTTTATCATCACAGATATTACTGAACTCACCAAGAGTTGTTTAGATGGCGCAAATCGAACAAAAGATATTGTGACTGGATTGAGGACATTTTCGAGAATGGACGAGTCAGTGTTTAAATATACGGATCTACATGAGGGAATAAAGAGTACTCTGCGCCTCCTGAATACCGAATTCAAGAATAGAATCACCGTGCATCAGGAGTTCGGCAATATCCCAGAGGTTGAGTGTTCACCTTCCCAAATTAATCAGGTGTTGATGAATTTACTAGCCAATGCGGCACAGGCCATTTCGGGCAGAGGCAATATTTGGATAAGAACCCGGACGAAAAACGATTCAGTTGAAATCGAGATTGAGGATTCCGGTACGGGAATGAGTTCTGAGACCGTCAGCCAGATCTTTGTTCCCTTCTTCACCACAAAAAAAGTAGGTGAGGGAACTGGTTTGGGTTTATCAATTGCCTACGGACTAATTCAAAAACACAATGGTAAAATTGACGTAAAAAGCGAAGTTGGAAAGGGGACTGTGTTCACAGTGTCGCTGCCAATCAGTCAAAGAGTGAATAAAGCAGGTTAGGACAACCATGAAGATCTGGAATTTAGGATATCCGAGGGTGGGCGTGGAAAACGAGTGGTTTTCCATGGTGCGTTCCTTTGAGGAGGGAAAATGCTCAGATCAATCACTCCTTGAATTAGGAAAAAAGGTCTTAAGGGAAAGATGGAAGACTCAACATGAGTTAGGTGTTGATAGCATTCCGCTAAATGATTTCAGTATCTGGGATTCCGTTCTTGATACTGCGTGGCTCTTCAATCTTTTGCCTCAAGCAATGGAAGGGGGAAGTCAATGGGTCTCTTCACAGCGCCTTTTAACTCGAGGGTGTACAGAAAAGGGCCTTCGGGCGATGAACCGATTCAATTGGTTTAGAACCCCTTACCAAGCCTTTCAGCCTGAGTGGGGTGGTAAAAGCGCTTTACGATTAAATCGAGAGAAACTGGATTGGGAGATCAGCAATCAGAAAGGACTTCCCTATCAATTTCATATTTCGCTTATCGGCCCATGGACATTGTCCTATATTACAAAGCTGCACAACGGGACCAGAACGGTATTACTGAAGGAATTAATCCCACTTTATTCTGAGATTCTAAAAGATCTTAAGAAAAAGGGGTTTGAGTGGGTTCAGTTGGATGAGCCGGCATTGTGTGTGGATCTCCAAAAAGACGATGTGAAGAACATATCCTCTGGTTACGACAGTTTGAAAGGCCAGCTCCCAAAAATTCTTGTAGCTACCTCCTACGAATCGCCGGATCCTTGGTTGACTGAATTTAGCCAATTGCCCGTGCAAGGGTTTCATTATGATCTAGTTTCTGGACCTGCCGTTCTGAGTTGGATAAAAACTCGTTCATTTCCTAAAGATAAGCTCTTGGGGCTAGGGTTAGTGAATGCAACAAACGTATGGGCCTCCTCAGTCGCTAGCTTGTATAAACAAATAGAAATATTAAAAGGATTTCATCCCGCTAATAAACTTCTTTTATCCCCTAGTTGTTCACTGGTTCACTTGCCAGTAACAAAAAACAATGAAAAGGCACTCAAAGAAAAAAAAGGGGTTTTCGAGAATATCAGTTTTGCGAATGAAAGATTGGAAGAGCTCGCGGTGCTAAAGCAGATGCTAATGGGAAATATCAGCCTTTCTGAAATGGAGACAAAAGAAGCCAAAAGACGCGAACTCTTGGTTTCATTACAAAAAAAGTCAGATTCTGTTCGTAATCAGATCAATCGTCTTGATTTAACTTCTCGCAAGAGGAACTCAAGTTTTGCCAAAAGAAGCAAAACTCAATCAAAGAAACTGGGACTGCCAAGATTGCCTATTACGGTGTCCCAAGAGCTCTCAAGAGACTTTAAAGTGACACAAGCTTTGGGGGCTGATGTAACCCTCGCCGATTTCTTTAACTACGATCAACGCAATCAGGAATATGCAAGAAGATGGTCTGGGTTTGTTCAGACTGAAGCAGGGTGGGTCCAAACAGATGGAAGTCTATGTGTTAAACCCCCCATCATTGTCTCGGATGTTGAATGGAAAGATTGTAGCAAAGAGGAACAAGGGACAGCGATATGGACAACAGGATCCCCACTGGTGAAAGCGGTTGCCCTAGGACCTGTATCAATAATCAACCGATGTTATGTCAGACAGGATATCCCTCGTGAACAGACCGTTCTTCAAGCGGCCGTCGCCGTTCGGAGTGAAGTCAAAGCACTTGAGACTCGAGGCGCTCCTATTATTCAAATTGATGAACCTGCTCTGACGGAAAATGTCCCACTAAAGAAACAGAAGATTTCCACCTTTCTAAAACATCAAATGGATAATCTGAAAGTGGCAACCTGTGGAGTCAAAGACGAGACTAGTCTCCACTTGAATATCGATCGAGCAGAGATCCCTGTGATTATCGAACTCCTACCAAAAAGTGATGTGGATGTGATCGGTTTCAGTTCCGGAGCTCAACTAAACGAAAAGCTCCTCTTGTTTAAGGGAACCAGCTTTGAGTGCGGATTTGCTCCCGGCATTGCTGGCCAAGTAGGGGAAAGCGTCCCAACAGAAAAAGAAATTGAAACAAATATAAGAAAATGTTTTGAAGTCATCCCACCCGATAAACTGTGGATATGCCCAGATACCCCCGGCAGAGAAGTTCCTGAGGCGTATGGGAGTGACCTGTTCAAAAAGATTGTTTTGGTCACCGATCGAATTCGCCAACTTCTCGCCGGAAACACCTAAAAAGAACGATCGCAGTTGAAGAGTGTGCCTAAAGACTTTTCTTCAAGAGCTTGAAGAGAAGCCAAAGCCTTATCTGGTGTTTGAATCTCATCTGAAAAATCGCAAAAAATTGCTCCTTGAAGCGCTTCAGTCCAGGGCAGTCTGGGAAAAGAACGCTCTTCCAGAAGGTGAATGAGTCGGAGTGTTTTTAGTGCATCAAAAGAAGTGTGAAAGTGTCTGATTCGAGGTTCTGGCTTCGGTCGAGATTGAAAGGCTTCTTTTACGATCTTTGGAACCTGTAAGGTCTGCAAACACTCGAAAAGGGTGGGGTGGTAGGCCGAAAGCGTACTAAAATAATCGGTGACTTGGCTCAGTCCCTTGGTGGAATCCTGAGATAAAGCATCGGTCATTTGTGACAGAAAACTTTTTAAAAAAGAAAAAGCAGCAGGAGGATAGAGCGTGAAAGGAACCTCTCGATTCAGTTGTTCATGGATTTCGATAGTCGATTGCCCGGTGCCGAAAGGAACCCGTTGAGAGAAACGCCCTCTCAGGGTTATCGGATAAGAGTGACGGTACTCGAGCGGACCCAGCTTTCGAAGTTTGTTCAGAAGGTGAAAGTCTTCCCCAGCTTGCCGGTCCTGAAATCCTCGAACCTGAACGTAAGAATCAGCATTGATGGCTAAACAGCTTCCAATGGTAGGATAGGCGTAGGGAGAGTTCGCCCACAGAAGACCCAGAAAATAATACCGGAGATGAATTTCATAGAGCGTCAAAGCTTCCTTACCTTCAAAGCCCTTTGCGTCGTGGCGGTAGGGAAAATGGAAGGCGGTCGCTGATGAATGAGGGATATTGAAATAGTCCTCGGGGAGAGAGGCATCTGCATCCGTCGTAAAAAGCCAGGGGCTCCTGAGTTTGTTTTGATAGCGAAAGCGAATAAGTAGGTCACATCCTATTTTTCTTGCGAGCCCAACCCCCTGTTTGTCCCCGAAGGGACGTCGGATCGCGCGATCAACCCAGAGCACGGAAAGGAAAGGAGATTGGTTCTGGAGAAAAAAAGAGTCGTTCCATTCTGGGGATTGACTATCTAAAAAAGAGATCAGGTCCTGATTAGCCTTTTCATATTCTGACTGTTTTGTCCCGGCACCATTGATTACCGCAACAACGATAACACGTTTCCCGTGCTGCCCCAGCAATTCCCGAAGTGATACTAGTCTTTGTTCAATCTCGTGGGGGTCTTCCCCTCTGAGCGGAAGTGTCAGTCCAAAATCAAATGAATGATCTGCTAAAAGATGCGAGGGAAAGCTCTGCGCCTCTGGTTCAGCATAAGTGCTGAGATATTTAGAAAGGTTTGGGTATGACATTAATGAACAGCTGGCCGAATAGGGCTGTCATTGAAGATACGTGCCTCTAGATCAAGCCAAAAATCGAGTCTTTTAGCTACCGTTTCCTCTGGAAAGAAACGTTTTGCCAAATGGTGAAATAAGTGAAGGTGATGATATTCCGCTTTAGCAAGTTTCTGGTAAAAACTTTTCAAATCCGGATCTGTTAAATGGTCAGACAATAGGGACAGCTTTTCGGTTCCTCGAGCCTCAATCACCCCTGAGACCAGCAAGCGATCCAGAAAACGTTCATCTCGTCCGAAACGAACCTCCTTCATCAACGCATTAACGTAAGGATCTTGTTCGTCAGGCGTGAGAGAAACTCCGCGTTTTACCATCAATCGGTAAACTTGATGAAAGTGGTCTAACTCTTCGCGGGCAAAAAGAATCATGGGTTCCAAGAGCCCTGGTCTATCAGGATATCTCACCACAAATGACATGCCTACGGCGCTTGCCTTTCGCTCGCAAGAAGCGTGATCAGCCAGGAATGCATTGAAATGCCGTAATACGCAATCTGCCCATTCCGGCGATGTCTTTGCTCGTAGCTCCATGGTCGAATGGATAACTGTTTGGTTGACTCAGGTCAATAAGCCTGTTGTTGAGCAACCAAAAGGGACCTGCTTTTTCCTTTTTGAAGGTTCCAAAGTAAGCTGGCCATGACCAAAAGAGGGAACACAAATAGCCACCAGGCTTCGCCGTGTTCATGAAACTGACGAAACATTTCGGACAGGGTTGGGGTTGGAATGGGAAACCCCAACCCAAAGTAATCAAGAGTCGAAAGCATCAGAAGCGTCGAAAAAAGGAGAAGCGGAAAAAAAATGAAAATCAGAGGAGAAAGAAGAGGCAACAGATGTCGCCAAAGAATCCTTAGGGGTGGAATGCCTTGTGAGCGTGCAGATTGAATCACTGGCCCTGAGATTAAAAGCTCACTTTCCATTCGGATGATTTGGGCTAGATTTCCCCAGCTGAGAATCGATTTTAAGAGGCCCAAAACAACCAGATTAGCTGGATAAAAAGCAAGGCCAATCAAAGCCAGCGGCAGGAAGGGAAGTGAAGAAATAACATCGGTTCCCAAATTTAATAGGCTTTTGAGCCTAGGATTTGAAATGCTGATAAGAATCCCAATACAGAGTCCGAGAAAACAAGTTAAGGCTGCTACTAAAAAACTAAAGGTCAGCGAATATCCCGTGCCGAAGAGAAGCCGAATAAAAACATCGCGTCCCAATTCATCGGTTCCCCAAATATGTTGGAGACAAGGTGGTTGGAGAGGGGGGATGCGCCCATCTATCCATGCTGGGATGAGAGAGGGAAAAACTTGCTCCCAAGTGTCTTTTAAAAGAATCAGTAAAATACCGAATCCCATCCAGAGAAAGTTGATGAGGCGAAAGAGTTTCATCCTCTTTGCCCCGCTCTCTGCGCAGAAAATAACCGATTAAAAAAGACATCCCGCACACTACCCAAAAGGAGGCGGCCGCCCCCTAAAAAAAGCGATATTCCTAGCAAGACCGGTATGTCTTGGTTTCGAAAGGCTTCAAAACTCAACATTCCGATACCTGAAATTCTAAAAATAGGCTCCACAATTATCGCTGTCCCCAAAATAACGGACCACCACCAAGGGAGAAGAGACAAAACCACGGGAAGGCATGGTTTTAAAAGGTGTCGTTGAAAAAGCTGGCGGCGACTCAGGCCTTTGGCCCGAGCTGCTTGAGCATAAGTTTGTTTTTCCTCCTCAAGTAACCGTTCTGAAACAAGAGTTGCCAAAGTGGGAGTAGTTGCTCCGAGATAAACTAAAATGGCGAGGAAATCAGAGCTGAAAGGTAAATGAATCCGCATCAAACCAGAGGCAAGAGAAAAAACGGGGATACAATACAGAGTCGTATTGAAGGAGGTTACAACTTGTCCTGGTTTTGTCCCATCGAGGATGGCCTGAAGCCCCCCCAAAAAAATGCCCAAAACTAAGAATAAAAAAAAAGCAGGAAGAATTAGATTCACTGTCTCAGGAAGTCTTTGGTCAATGAGGTGTCTAACGCTCTCCCCAGTCCAAAGGGAAGTCCCGAAAGAACCATTAAAAAGGTCAGTATAGAAATGTTTGAGGCGGCTCTCTAAGGAATCATTGAGCCCCAATCGTTCTCTCAAAAGTGACCGATTTTCCTCGCTGAGCTGAGATTGGGGGGACATCTGATTTGCTCGGGAAACGAGATGCGAAATAGGATCTGATGGAATGGTGACATAAACAAAAAACAAAAGTGTCCCCAGACAAAAAAGAGACGAAAGAAAGTACAAAAGACCTTCTAGTGGGCTAATTGCTTTTTTGTGGTGTCCACTGCCATTCATGAAAGATCTGATTCCATTTTGAATATTGATGATAACCCCGTCCATTAAATGTGTACTCGTTCCAAAAAGCAATCCTCTGAAAACGTGGCTCCCAAGAAAAAGCAATGGGGAACTCATCCGCCACTAATTTGTCTAATTGTTGGACCAAGCTCTTCCTCTTTTGCTGGGTTAGGGCTCTATGAAGTTCTTCTAAAATCGCATCTGCTTTGGGATTAGAAAAACCAGTCACATTTCCTGATTGGGGGTCCTTGGCCCCGCGACTATTCCAAGTCATGTCGAGGTCTGTCATGAACTCATCTCGGTTACGAGAAAAATCAAGCGCTTCAAATTGGCCTTGGTTTCGAAGCTTCAAGTAGGTTCCCCAATCCACTACTCGCACAGAAACACGAATTCCAATCTTTCTCAGATCTTCCTGATAAAGAGTCAGGTATTTTGCGGCTGGGGGGTTCCCAGTCAGAATTTCAAAAGTGAAGGGCTGTCCTTGACGTTCTAAAACATGTTTTTTGTTGAGTGCCCAACCGGCTTCTTTAAGAAGCTTTTGGGCCTGTTCCGGATCAAAGGGAAGAGGCTGATTATCCGGATGATGATACTCAGATCCGAAGTACGCAATTCCCGTAGCGGGTTGATACTGATCATAAAAAAAATCATGGATCAGACGTTTTCTGTTGAATAAAAGTGCGAGTGCCTTTCGGACTCGTTGGTCTTGAAATAGAGGTTTTCGTAAATTCCATGCGATTCCCGCCATTGCAAAGGGCAGATGATTAGTTACTTCTAGTTTTTTTATTGATCCCCTTTCAAACAAAGGGTGGTGGGTTTCGATCGCCCAAGATTTGGCAGAGAGAAAAAAAAGATAATCAATTTCATGTCTGGTTAGCATTTGAAACAATAAAGACGGATCTGATTGAGCGTGAAATTCTATCCGATTGATAAGGTATTTGCCTTTGTTCAGGGGAGAGTGTTGACCCCAATAGTTGGGATTTTTTTTCAACGAAATGCTGTGGCCCCATTTAACAGAGTCGAACAGGTAAGGACCAGAGCCAATAAATGTTTCATTGTAGTCTTTCTCAAAGCTCCCTTTGACAAAATGTTTTTTTGAAAGAACGTAAAAATGAGAAAAAAGGGTCAACCCAAGGGGCACTGGTTTCTTTGATGAGAAAACCATTTTGCCCCGATGGAACTGGCAATCGATCAAATCGTTAAATATCGAAGCGTAGGCCTGAACTTGGCTAGTCGATGATTTAAGGAGGCTCCAAGTAAACATCACATCTTCTGAGGTGACCGGCGAATCGTCAGAAAATTTGGCTTTTGAATTTAATTTGAATTCAAAACGAGTGTGTTCGGTATTCTCGGAAAAGTCCTCTGCTAAGCCAGATTCTGTTTCTAGCGTGTCCAAATTTAGTCTAACTAATGGTTCTAAAACCAAAGAAGTTACAGCCTCCGAGTAGTCATCAAAGCCCAAGTAGTAAAGATTTGAGGTCGGATAGCCAGCAATACCCACTCTCATTCGGCTTTCCGATGAGGAATCCGCATAGGAAAAAACGGTAAGACATCCACAGAAAAAAAGAAGTAAACCTTTCATGATCGGCCGGATTATAAGGTTTTTTGTTCTGTAAGTCGCGTTTCTGTCTCGTAAACGTCTCTGTCTTGCTTAATTTTAAATTGGCAGTGCTTGCAGAAGGGGTTCTCTTGAAAGAGAGGAACCCATGAAACATTACGAACTAAAAAGGGAAGAAGTAATTCGAATTTTGACAGAGCAGTCGCTCAAAAGGTGGTGGGTAGCTGAATTTGCCGGTGTTCATAAGACTACTCTGAGGCGTTGGCTCCAGGGAAAAACCCGGTACGTGCTCAATAAAAATGCTGAAAAGTTAGCCGAAGTTCTCAAAACCCCTTTGGGCCAAATCGCCGAACCCACCAAAAGGTCCCGAGGACAGGCTGGTAAAGCTATATAAAACAATAACTTAGTTGTTTTTAGACGCTGCTTGACGATCCTCCCCCTGTCTCCTAGGCTGCCAAGAATATCTATCAGTTGAGGAAGGCTGGGGGAGAGTCTTATGAGAAGTTTAATCTCTATCAAAATCTATCTGCTGTCTTTGCTGTTCTGTTTAACGGGTTATGCCTCCGTAGCCCCTTTTTCGAATCTCTCCTCAATTCGCCAGGCTTTTCTGGAGGATCACCGGGTTTTTGAAAAAGTCATTGAGGGTAAAAGCCAGTGGCAAAGCACCTTCTGTCCGGGCGTTTATCATTATCGGATTATGCTGAGAACTCAGCTCAAAGATCTTGATATTAAATTAGCCGAAGATGGGTCGGTTGTTCTCAAAGCGGTATTGCATGAGCCCTATATCGGATTTCAAGGGAACTACCAGGGAGCCTATTCATTTTGTTTCCCGGTTTCGAATTGGTCAGGAGTGACTGCCGAAAGTGCTAAAATTGAAGCGAAAGTTGAATTTGCCGATACAGAAGAAGGGCGAGTACTTGTGAAAATTAAAGTGAATTCAGTCGAGCTTGGAAATCTAATGACCGGCACTTTATACAAATCTTGGGAAGAAACCATGACTCAGATGTTTAATAGCGGACTGAGACAGATTTGGTCTTCTCAATTGGGAGAATGGTTTAGCACCAAGATTTCGTCGGTTGTAAACGAACAACTGCCAAAACTTCCGAAGGAAAGTTAATCTATGATTAGAGATTTTTTCGATTGGTTGCGAACCGCGCCTGGTGAAAAACGCCAAAAAGCAATTTTCCTTCTTGGTCTTGGGATCCTTGTTTTAATTGGAGCTATTATCTCCACCGTTGTTATTTTAAAAGCTCAAAGCCCCTCGGCCCACGGCCCTAGCCATGGTGCTCAGAACGAAGAGTCTCACTCGTTGGATAGTCATTCTCAGGGGCCCTATGGCCGCCCTTATGAAATTGATCAAATTTCCATGGCTGTTATGAACCGAAAGGGAACGAAAACAGCGTACGCTCAATTTAGCCTTGTACTAGATTGTCCCAATGAGGAATCACACAAAATATTAGCCATGAATAGAGCCAAGCTCCTGGATGCTATTTTTGTTGTTGGGGGCAATTTCTATCTTGATGATTTCCAGGGTGAGAAAGCTCCCAAGTCATTTGAGAAATTCAAGAAGGATCTTCTTGAAAAATACCAGGCAGAATTTCACGCTCAGGCTCCTCGAGAGATTGCACTGAAAGATTGGGTTATTAACTAGCCTGATTTTGTCATTCTATTGTCATTTTTTTCAGCATTTTTTTCCGTGTTCCATTTGAATGCGATGCGGAGTCGGTTTGGCACTCATTTGCATAAAAAGTGAGGAGCTGCGTTTATACACGCAGTATACAGAGTAGACCGATGATTTGGAGACGAACAATCATTTTAGCCATAACGGTTCTCCTGATAAGTTGCGGGAAGAATGATGGCATTTTAACGTCTGGAGGAGGTTTTTATCCTCAGGGTCCCACAATGCCCGCGTTACCCCCCTCAGGACCTGGAAATTATTATCCTAACTATGGCGGTGGAATGGGCCCCGGAATGGGCGGGTACGGCGGCGGAACATTTCAACCGGGATATTATAATCCTTATGGCACACAGTTTTATCCGTGGATGCCTATTTACGTTTATTATCAGCAGGTGGTTTACTTGCAGCCCTCGTTTGTTGTTCTTTGGAATGGCTGGCAAAATTTTGCTGTGGCCAATCAGATTCCGGTCTATGATTTTACTCAGTTTTGGTACACCTACTGTCCCCAAGTAATGCCCACTCAACTCTACACTTATTTTTCTAATACTTTTTATCCGTGGATGACGCCTTCCACCGTATTTTATCCAAGCTATACTCCGCAAACTTTTTGGCAGAATTACTCAGGATTACCTTACCTTTTTTAGTCAAATCTCTGACGCTGTTTTTGCGAGACTGACGTTCGACACTGCGCACTCACCGGTGAAATGTGGCATTTTTCTGGCACCTCCTTTGCACATTCGGCGCCTAATCACTTTAATCTAGCGGGGGGAGTCTATGGCCGAAGCAGCCAAGAAACTACAAGAAGCACCCAAAAAATTAGAAGCAGTTCCAGCAGCCGGTGCACCAGAGAAAAAAAAGTTTGATGTTTTGGGAATCGTTTCGGTGCTCATCATTTCAATGAATCTGGCCGCAGTTGTTGGCTTGGGAATGTACATGAAAAAGATCTGGGCCAAAATGATGGAAGTAGAAACCAAAATGGAAGAAGTGATGCAAGCCCAGAAAGACGAGGAGGCTCCGCCAGCAAAAGAGAAATTAGCCGGAAGAACCATGACTCCTCCAGTGCCAGCAACCCTGTATCCCTTGGAAAGCTTTTTAGTAAATATCTCAAGTGATCAAGGGCCCAAATTTCTTCAAACACAAATGGAGCTAGAACTCACTGATTCCGCTACAGAAGAAGAGATCACCAAGAAAAAAGCAGCGATACGCGACGCTATCATCGTTCTTTTAAGCAGTCGTTCCTATAAGCAGATCCGAGAAACCACTGGAATGGTAACACTCCGCGGAGACATTCTTCGAGCCGTCAATAATCTATTAACGAGTGGTCAAGTGAGAGAAGTTTATTTTACGCAATTTCACTTCAACTAAGAGGAGTCACTACAATGCCCGAAGTGCTTAGCCAAGCTGAAATCGATTCCTTGCTCTCAGCTGTTTCTACTGGAGAAGTGGAAAGTGATGCTGAAAAAAAAGACGGGAGTCAGAAAACTAATCCATCGGCATCTGAAACTAGCGGTCCCAATTGGATCGCTTATGATCTCACCTCTCACGAGAAAATCGTTCGCGGTAAAATGATCGCGCTCCAGGGTATCCACGAGCGTTTTGCCAGATTATTCAGAGCTTCCCTGACAAATTATTTGAAGCGCCAAGTATCGGTCAGTTTGAACCGGATAGATTTCATGAAGTTTGGAGACTATCTCCATAATTTAGTCCTTCCTATTTCGGTCAATATTGTAAACATGACCGACCTGAAAGGCAGTCTACTATTCATTGTCAGTTCAAAACTGACCTATGCGCTTGTCGATGCTTATTACGGGGGCTCGGAGCGTCCATTTTCCAAGGTGGGCAATCGGGATGAGTTCACGAGCATTGAGAATAATATGATCTCCAAGGTTTCTGGGTTGGCCTTAAAAGATCTCCAAGAATCGTGGAAGCTCAATTACCCCTTAAAAACACAATTCTTACGAACCGAAACCAATCCCCATTTTATTGGAACGATTCACCCCTCGGAACTTGTTGCGGTACTTACCGTTGATGTTGAATTCGAAAGTCTTTCGGGGCCTTGCTTTGTTGTTCTCCAAGTAGAACCCCTAAACAAAATTCAAGAATACCTAGCTTTCAACGTCACGGGTGATTTTTCAATGGAAAATGGAGAGTGGCGACAGCACTGGATCGATGAGGTCATGTCAACCGAACTGTTGCTTCAAGTTGAGCTAGGAGCAACTCAGAGAACCTTAGGTGAAATTGAAAAATTTCAAAAGGGAAACACTCTTGTCCTAGGTCAAGATTCGTCGGCTCCACTCACCGTTTGCGTCCAGGGAATTCCCAGAATGGCCGGCATGATGGGTAATTTGAGAGGTAATTTAGCTATTCGTATGACAAAGACTCTTCAAAGCGAAGATTCATCAGAAGGAGATATCAATGAACAAGGCAAAGTGGCAAATGGCTAATCAAGATCAGGCGGGAGAAGGGTCAGCCCCTAATCTTAAGGTGGTTGACAACACCCCTAACGATGCTCAGCTCGAGTATGTTTTGGATATCCCTTTGAGAGTTAGCGTGGAGTTGGGGCGAACTAAGATTTTGGTTCAAGA
>Ga0214923_10005576_pt1 | contig 14562 bp, 16 predicted proteins | sample LL1510_MetaG_FD_177993 | JGI IMG/M metagenome (GOLD analysis project Ga0214923, IMG submission 177993) | Freshwater microbial communities from Lake Lanier, Atlanta, Georgia, United States - LL-1510 | ecosystem: Environmental > Aquatic > Freshwater > Lake | place: USA: Georgia | collected... | reverse complement strand
TCAGTGTGTCATTGCCAATATCAAGACCAAATAATGGCTTGTCGCGGTAGTAAATTGGCACAGTTGTTTTCATAATATTTTATAGGTGTTTCTTCTTTAAATTATAACAGAATAAGCTTAAGCATTGCCTTAGTAAAATGTCGCCACATCCTCACTGCAAGTATCAGGATAAACAGTACTCGATATGCTCCATTTATCCCTAAGGTAATTGTTTACTGAACTAATCTGGCGACAGGTAAGAGCCTTGTCGTAGATGATGATTTCGGAATAAGCTCCATTGAAGTAGCTTGTTCCACTGCCCGGCAATGCACCTAACCTTGTGCCGCCTACATAGAACCTGCTGAGGTTAAATGTGTAGGGCGTAGCACTGGGTTTGAACCCTGGATTGTTGGCAACAACTTGACTGTTAATTGATAAGCTAGATTGCATTGATTGATCTTTGGCCTTAGCAAACAGGCTAGTTAATAGACTCACTGAATTGGCGCAGTCGGCGCACTCGTGACTAAGTCCAAAAGCTGCTCCAGGTGCGTACTGAGAGGCGAAACCCGTTTTATCTGCAAGCCTTAGCAGGGGAACAATGGACTGATTAGCTGTTTCATCATTTTCTGCGGAATCTTTAATGGCACTTACAATTTTGCCATTTGCTGAACTCGATGCGAAATTTGGTTTAATTACTGCAAAAACTGTCATTTCTTTTTTGTTTTCTAACTCACTTGAAAGTTTTACAGATAAAACAGAGTTATTGAAATCAAGAGCCTGCTTATTGTTAAGTAGATTGGCTCCGATATTTGGGGCATTACCGTATGCAAGTTCTGCATTATTGCCATTGCCAGATTTATCTATCCAGGAACCAACGGTTTCGCCATTTCCTGCAGTGCTTACGGCGCTTGTTGAATAAGAAATACTTAGTTTGTTCCCAGATTTATTTATCACTCTTGAGCCAAATCCATTAACATAATTGATTATTAGGCCTAAACTGGCTTTATTGTCTTCATTTGGATTCCACCCATGACTATTTACTATTTCCTGAACAATATCTTTAACGTTAATTGCAATTTTGCCACTTGGGTTACAACTATTTTCGGTATGATCAACACTGGCGTTGGTGTGCAATGAGTTGTTGTCCAGTTTATTCTTCAGTTGATTATTGGTTGATAGCTTAAATAATTCGGGATTGGCGTCTTCGGGCGTCTGGTAAAAGCCTCTGATTTTGTGAGTAAGCGGGCCATCAATAGATTGATGACTGGAGCACTGTAACTCAATAGTCGCACTAGCAATAGTTGAATTTTTAGGAACACTGAGATTTTGAAATATAAGGCCTACGTTTAGTCGTTTAGTGGCATTTTTGCTGCAATTATCGTTGTCGAAATTGGCTGGATTACAGTTGTGAAGACTTAAACTGGTGCTTCTAAATGACTCGGAGGTTGATAAACCATTGTCCTGACGCTCTTCAAGCGAGTCTCTGGAAGCATCTGTTAGGCTACCATAATTAGTACTAGACACTACTGTTTTCAACTGGGCGCCTGTTTTTATCAAAGTGTTATTGTCGCTGGCATCTAGCCATACAAGTGGGCTATAGAACTTGGGATTCTTGCACTTTTCTGTAGAAGAATTATAGATAAGGGCAGTTTTAGTTTTGGTTATTTTTGCCCTGGAAGCATTGGCTGGCAAATACAGATAACTGGTGCTCTGAATAGTTTTTGAAAGCCCATCAGCACTCGAATCAGTCACATTAACCTTGAAACTCAGGCGGTAATTATCATTATTAACCAAATTTGTTTCCTCAGTGCCGCTATAGCTATCACAGTGAGCATTATTGAACTGAATTTTAGCGTAATTAATACCAGCATTGGCTGCGCTTTCGGTTGTGGCTCGATAGCCATTCGAGAAACTTTGATCAACACTAGTCCCGGAAATCGACAGGACACTATAGGCAGTTATAGCCATAAGACTAAGTAATAAAATTATCACTGGCATTGCAAAACCTAGTTGATTAGTTTTTTTCATAGTCCTGCTTTCCTAATAGTTAACTCACTGCCGGCAGTAACTGTTTCGGCGTAAGCCTTGTCTTTAAGTTTCAGTGAAATTTTAACCATTGCGCCTTCTTCGGGCTTGGCAGTTATATTGCCATTTTGATCGACATAACTAACCTTAAATTCATCCAATTGGTTTGTAAGCAATTTATCCTCTGGGCAACTACTAGAGCTATTGGAGCTTGGACAAGTTTGTTTGAAATAATTATTCCCACAGGTGCTTAAATTGCCACCACTAGATAGAACTCGTCTATACAAATTATTACCTTCTGCAAAATAAACAATATTAACCAAAAGTGTGTCATTGCCCATTCTTGTATTTTCCGGTTCACAGCCTACGCTATTGATGAACACTTTTTGGCTATCAGCTTTACCGTAAGGAGCGGTTAGGGCAGGGGTAGAAATTATAAGAACACCAGAATTGTTGTTAGCAGACCAACCTCCGCTCGGAGCAAATTCATCATTCTGTCCTGAATTTATGCTACTTACGTAAGACGAAGCATTCGATGCTTCGGGCTTGATGCTGGCTAAAATGTTGCCTGATTGTACCTGCAAATTTACAGCAGTGTTTTGTACCAACAGCTGACCGTACTGGTTAAACATAAAATTCATCATTATTGCAATAACGGCCATCAAGATTGGACCTATAATTACTAGTTCCATTAAAGTAAAGCCTTTGGAATTAAGCCTGACTATTTTCATTAGTTACTCCTCCGGACAAAGTCGCTGTAAGTAACTTTTCTGAGATTCTCGCCCTTGCCATAAGTAACACTGACTAAAATTTGCTTGTAATCATTGCTAGGGTTCGAGATTTGAACAGTAGCAGTCCTTGGAGCATTAAAAGTGACTGGAAATGAATTTGAAAAATCTTCTACTACTTTAGATTCATTTTTTGCAGTATCTCCACCTATTTGGTCAAATGGCTTATTTTGGTATTCTTGTAATTTAGAATACGCCAGATTAGAGGCCGTATTCATGTTCTGAGATTTCTTATTTACTTGAGTAATTGTATTAAAGCTAGATGCAAAGGCTGTTAAGGTGATAGCTAGAATCACAATCATGACTATTAATTCAATAGCCGAAAACCCACCCGATTTTATTTTTAACTCGCTCATGCTTTATATATATTATAACTGAGCGGCAATAAAAATACCCCTTAAAAAAGAATTTAGGGGGTATTTAATTGAAGCTTAATTCAAGCTTGTTTTTACAAACTGAGTTTGACCGTTGACTGTACCTTCGTAAGTAGCTGTTAGCTTGTACTGTGCACAATTATTGTCGTTGGTCTCACAAGATGTGCCATCGGCATCTGTTACTGTATAGGCATAAACCTTAGCCGCTGGATATTGAGCAAGAGTTTTACTTTGGCCTGGACTGGAAGGATCAATGAAGGCATTGGTGTCAACCTTGAGCTGTGTTGTGAAGTTCGGGTTGTTCATATCTGTTAATGAAGGGTAATAACCTTTGTCGGTATGGAATCCTTCAAGTGCAGTTTGAAGTGCGTTGATATCTGTTTGGCGTTTACTGTTACGAGCTTTTTGTTGAATACCACTGTATGCAGTAATCACCAAAGTTGCCAATATGCCAATTACTACAATTACTATCAAAAGTTCAACTATTGTAAAACCTTTTTTGCTAATGCGGGAAATCATCAATGCCCACCTTCCTTCGAATTAAACATTTGTTATCTTTGATTATAAACATTAGCATAATCAAGTCAACAGCTATGTATCAATTACCTATATTTTTAGATAAATTAGCTATTGGGCCCATCACAGAAGCGGCAATCAAACCAACGCCGGCGCCCAGAATGATTATTAAAATAGGCTCAATTATTGATGCCAGCCCGTCTATTTGTACTTCCACTTCTTCTTCGTAGAATTCTGCTACTTTAGTTAAAACGCTATCAATATGACCAGTCTCTTCGCCGACTAGTATCATCTGAGAAACAATTGGCGGAAAATATTTACTGTTTGCTAGGGGCTCACTTAAGGGTCGACCGTTTTTAACTTCCATAGCCGCTGCCATTAATTCTCGCTCAATGGCAACATTACCAATCGCAGCACCCGTAACTCTTAATGACTCAAGTACACTCACCCCAGCACTCATAAGCGATGAAAATGTTCGCGCAAATCGGGCAATTGCTACTTTTTGTATTATGTCTTTAACAATAGGTGTTTTTAGTAGTAGAGTGTGGTATTTAAGCTTGCCCCTTGGGGTTTTTATGTACCGTGCTAAATAGATGCAGACAATTAATATAATTATTGTAAAGACGATGAAATTTGGAATTTTATCGAGGACAGGTATTGGTAAAAGACCCATAATGCTTGGTTTTACAAAAAAATCGCTTACGCCGAGCATAAATTGAGTATAGATTGGAAGTTGGGCACCTGGCCCACCTAGGGTAGTCAAGATTTTACCAAGTTTTGGAACGATGAAGATCATGATTCCAAAAAAAGCGATTACAGTAACTGACAGAATAACAGTCGGATACATCATGGCGCTTCGTACTTTGCGCTTCATGGAAGCGTCTTGCTCAACCTGAGTTGCTAGTCTCTTTAGAATCTCATCCAAGATTCCACCTTCTTCGCCTGCTCGCACCATGTTTACATAGACATTTGAAAAAACTTTTGGATATTTAGAAAATGAATCGCCTAGGCTCATGCCACTTTCTACGTCCTTGCAAACGCTAGCCAAAACTCTTTTTAAATAATCATTTTGAATGTTTTTTTGGAGAGCGTTCAAAGAACGAGGCAATGGTACTCCAGCAGCTACCATAGTTGCTAGTTGCCTTGTGAAAATAACCAGTTCATTTAATTTAACGGTTTTGGATTGTTTTATTTTTATGTTCCATACTTTTTCTTTTTGAGCTTCAATCAAGATTGGGTGTAGTCCTTGGCGGTGGAGAAGGGTGATCATAGCTTTTTTACTGCTCGCTTCAGCTATGCCAGAAATATTTTGACCATTACTTGTAGTGGCTTGGTATCTGTATCTCATTATTGTTCAACGACCGTTACTCGTAGCACTTCTTCAATCGTGGTTAGTCCACGTAGTGCCTTAATAAATCCATCGGTTTGCATGGTGGTCATGCCTTCTTTGATTGCGGTTTGCTCAATAGCTTCACTTGTTGCGTTTGCCACAACCATTTTCTGAATAGTATCAGAGTTAGTAAGCACTTCGTATATGCCCATTCGACCTTTATACCCAGTGTGGTTACACTCGTCACAGCCGTCATCGTTAGCTTTCCATAGTCGATTAATAGTGCTCGGACTTGTACTTAGATCGTTGAGTGTTTGGCTGCCTTGGTCTGGGCTTGTGCCAATTCCATCCTTGGCTGCTAATGTTTCTAGCTCGTGGATTTTTTCAATTCCACCAGTTTTTTCCAGGTTGAAAGCAGTGCCGATTTTGATTAAAGTGTCGCCGTCTGGCTGATATGACATTGAGCAGTAAGGACAAACTTTGCGAACTAGCCTTTGTCCAACTATTACTCTAGTTGTGCTTGCAATTAAAAACGGCTCAACATTCATATCCAGCAATCTTGGCAGCCCTGTAGCAGCGTTGTTGGTGTGCAGGGTGCTAAACACAAGATGACCAGTCAAAGCAGCTTGAATCGCTAAATCAGCAGTTTCGGTATCTCTAATTTCTCCTACCATGATTATGTTTGGGTCTTGGCGGAGTAGGGCTCTCAGGCCGTTGGCAAAAGTCATGCTAGCCTTAACATTTACTTGAGTCTGATTGGCGCCGGCAATGTGATATTCAATTGGATCCTCTATGGTTGAAATATTAATACTAGGCGTGTTGAGCTTGCTCAGTATGCTGAAAAGAGTGGTTGATTTACCAGATCCAGTTGGGCCAGTTACTAGCACCATGCCATGCGGTTGTAAGACAGCATGATTTAGATTCTGCAAAGAAGTTCCCCAAAAGCCCAATTCCTTGAGGTCGGCTGGCTTAGTTGACTCGTTAAGTATTCTAATTGCAGCTTTTTCGCCATTTAATACTGGCATGGTTGAAACCCTCAGTGCATAAATTGTGCCGCCGATTTCCATTTTGAATCTTCCGTCTTGTGGCGCCCTGTGTTCATCAATCTTCAAATTACTTAAAATTTTAATTCTACTAATTACAGAACCTAGCATTTTAAGGGGCAGCTTATTGGCCTCTTTCAGTATGCCGTCTATTCTGTATCTGACAGTGACATAATCATCTCGTGGTTCGATATGGATATCGCTAGCACCAGCCTTAACACCATAATCTATTAAGATACTGACGGTTTTTGCTGATGGCGAATCTTCGGCCATATCGTTGTCCGGCTTGTTATCGACAACATCTGTTTGGCTATCGTTTTGAATTACCTTGTTGAGCTCGCTGTTGATGTTATCTCTGTATAGATCCAAAGCTTCTTGCAAAAGAGTGCGAGTAGTTATATACACTTTTATGTTGGCCCCTAGTTCTTTATGCAGATAATTAATGGCTTGTACATCATCTGGGTCTTCGAGTGCTACCTTTAGATCTCCACCCGTTTCTTCACCAAAAACAATTGCATTGTACTGCCTAGCAATTTCTTCTGGCAATTTCTTGAGTGTTGAAATTTGAATGTCATTTACTGCAATTTCTGTGAACGGAATGTCGATTTCTTCGGCGTATAATTTGGTAAGTTCTGTCTCCGTTAGCAGGTTATTGGCAATTACCAAATCCTGCATGGCTCGATTTTGAGCCTTTTCCTGAGTTTTTAAATTTTCAATTTGATCTTGACTGATTCTGCCAGTATTACTTAATATTTTTTCAACTAATGAATCGGCGATACGCATAATTTAATGACCCATCTCTTTCATTGAGCCACTGCAGTTCATGCAATAACCCGGGTAACTGACAGGCTTGTCTTGACTGCTTCTACAGGAGCCCGAAATACACATATATATAGTGCTATAGCTGTCCCAGTCATCTTTTACCCAGGGTTCTTTCGGGAAGTTGTTCTTACAAGTTGCAGTATCTCCGTTGTTACAAAAACTTAGAGTTACCTGATAAGTTTGTTTGTTACCGTTGTCGTCTGCTGGCCAATTGTTGAAACTATATGTACTACCTTTCCATGGGCCACTAGGCCAGTCGGTTTTATTGTTATCATTCTTGATGAATTCATTCAGCCCAGTTGGAATAGAGCCAGGAGAGTCCGCTGGGAAATCATTATATTTGGCAGCATACATTTGTGCTGCGTTTACAATAGTATTCATATCGCTCATTGCTTGGGCATGTCTAGTTTTCTCTCTGCTTATAGGAACAATTACGGCAGTAGTCAAACCTGCTAATATTCCAATAACAGAAATAATTATTGTTAGCTCGATGAGCGTAAATCCACTTCGTTGATGTGTCTTTTTTTGTCCACCCATCTTCATATAATCATACCAACTTCGGTGCAAAAGCAGAAGCATTTTAGCTTATTAAAATTACATTAAATTTTAATCATAAACAAAGCTGTAGCAATTTCTACCCATTAATTAATCGTTTAAAGTGTTAAAATATATTTAACAGGTATAAGCCATTAATTAATAATCTCAGGAGGCAAAAGTGGCAGATTCGAAAGCAGCAAAAAAGACAAAAGTAGCAAAAGAAAGTGGCGCTTCCGAGGGCAAAGCAAAAGCTCTAGGCTTAGCAATGGAAACTATCGAAAAACAGTTCGGTAAAGGATCAATTATGAAATTGGGCGAAGCTTATTCAACCAATGTTGAAACTATACCAACAGGTAGTATCTCGCTTGATTTGGCGCTTGGTGGCGGTATTCCAAAAGGCCGCATTATAGAAATCTATGGTCCTGAATCATCAGGTAAAACAACCATAACCCTTCATGCGATTAGTGAAGTACAAAAACGCGGTGGCACTGCTGCCTTTATCGACGCAGAGCATGCACTAGATCCAGCCTACGCCAAGCGTATTGGAGTAGATACCGAAAATCTCTTGCTCAGCCAGCCAGATAACGGTGAACAGGCCTTAGAAATAGTTGAAACATTAGTTAGGTCAAATGCAGTCGACTTAATTGTCGTAGACTCGGTTGCTGCACTTGTGCCTCGTGCGGAAATTGAAGGCGAAATGGGTGACAGCCACATGGGCTTACAAGCTCGATTAATGAGTCAGGCTCTACGTAAACTTACAGGCATCATAAGTCGCTCCAAAGTTACAGTTGTATTTATTAACCAAATTCGTATGAAGATTGGTGTAATGTTCGGCAACCCAGAAACAACTACAGGTGGAAATGCTTTGAAGTTTTATGCCTCAGTTCGTATCGATATCAGACGAATTGGTCAAATCAAGCAAGGCGAAGAGATAATCGGTAACCGTACCCGGATTAAAGTCGTCAAAAATAAAATCGCTCCGCCTTTTAGGCAAGCAGAATTCGATATTATGTACAACCAAGGTATTTCAAAAAGCGGCGACGTTCTAGATTTAGCCGTAGAACATAATCTTGTTGAAAAATCAGGCGCCTGGTATGCCTATAACAATGAAAAAATCGGTCAAGGTCGCGAAGCGGCAAAGCAGTACCTAGATGAAAATCCTAAAGTCCAAGCTGATCTTGCAGATAAAATAATGAAGGAATCAAAAGACAAGGAATAAGTCTTGAATGAAGCGCGCGGTTATTCTTCATGGTACCAACGCCTCGCCAGAAAAAAACTGGTTTCCTTGGCTAAAGAAAATTCTAGAACAAAACAACTATCAGGTATGGATTCCAGAATTACCACATAACGATACACCTAATCGCCATACATATAACGATTTTCTGCTAAGTTCGGGCTGGGATTTTACAGATAATTTAGTTATTGGCCATTCGTCTGGCGCAGTATCTGTACTCAACCTAATAAGCGACGAGCGTTGTCCTAAAATTAAAACAGCAGTTATGGTAGGCGTTTGGACAGATAACGCTGGCACACATCTGGATCCACAACGATTCAAGGACTTATTTCCTGAAAACGGTTTCGACATAAATCTTCTAAAATCTAAGACCCAGAACATTCTTTTTGTACATGGTGAGCTCGATCCAACCTGCCCCATAGAACAAGCTAAGAACTTAGCTATTTCTACATCAAGTGACATTGTTATTGTCCCGGGGGGTAATCACTTGGCGGGAGATTACCCAGAGCTACCTCAGCTTACATTAGCCCTAGAATCTCGCGGCTGGCTATGACTATCACCGCTATAAAAAAGCAGGTAAAAAATTCTGACAGATATTCTGTTTTTGTTGATGCTAAGTATAGTTTTTCTCTTAGTAGCGAAGCTTTATTAAGTAATGGGCTAGTTGTCGGCAAAGAATTATCAGCCAGTGAACTAAAACAGCAAAAAGAGCAGGCGTCAGAAGACAAAATATACAATGCTTGCTTGAATTTAATAGCCAGAAGGATGCGTTCAAAAGGTGAAATTGAGCTATATTTGAAGCGAAAAAAAGTATCCCCTTCTCTGTTAGATGACATACTTAACAAGTTAAGTGAAAAAGGCATGATTGATGATAAAAAATTTGCCAAAAGTTTTGTTAATGACCGTAATTTACTTAAGCCGACATCACGTCGAAAATTGATTCTTGAATTGCGTTCCAAAAATATTTCGGGCGAAATAATAAACGAGGTAATTAACGATGATGATTCTTCAGAGAAAGCCAACCTAAAAAGGATTATTGAAAATAAAAGACGTCAGAGTAAATATAATGATAATGAAAAGCTCATGCAGTATCTTGCACGCCAAGGTTTTAACTATGGTGATATAAAAGAAGCGCTTTCAGATTTTTAGGCAGCTGCTGATGCTTTAACTGCACTGCCCTGCAACAAATCGTTAATTATAATTTTTTTAGAAGTAATCTCATTGACTTGTGTTCGATCGATAATTAAGTGTCCTCCAGTAATATTTTTCAGGATGGGCTTAGTAATATGAATTTTCTGTATAAAGAGTGAATCAACATCCACTGCATATTCAGTTACTTTTCCTATTTTTTCGCCGCTTGTAGTTACTACTGGTTTGCCGATGATGTTGTAGTCGAGTTCTATGATTTCTTTTAATCTAACCAAGTCTTCATGATCACTTAATGAATCATGGTCATTTACAACATAACCCTTGCGATTAATTTCTCTAATATCTTGGAATAGTAATATTTGTGTCTTTTTATCTCCAACCACATCACAGTAAAAGCCCTCAATTTTCAAGTTGTGAGGGTTTACAATTGCTTCTTTAGTAATTGCAATCTTGTGGCCGGTTCTCAAGCTCAGTATTGGCTTGTTGAGTAAAGTGTTATTAAGCTTTAGCATATTATCATTATACTCTAGTGGACAATGTTAATTATTAAATAATTTAATGAAATTTTGATTTTCTAAATGCTACTGCTTGGAGTATTTGCAGGGTGGCTAATACAATTCTGGTTACTATGCGGTGGACAAAAGTAATTAGTCTAAAAGTTTTCACAGTTTTGGTCTTCTGTGGAATGCTTGCAGCTAACATGCTTGGGTCGGTGCTGGCTGAATCAGCTCCAAATCCCTCCCTCATAATAAGCCAACTTAAAATAACTAGCAGTAATGGACAATTCGTAACTCTATATAACGCGACCAATACTGTGCTAGATATGAGTAAGTTTCAGCTTGCCTACTTCAACAGCTATGATCTGGGCAAAGCTACAAGTAGTCGGCTAATTACATTGTCGGGCAGTCTTCCGCCGCATAGTTACTATATGATTAATGATAGTTCATTGAATATTTGCTATCAGATCACTATTAATTCCATGAGCTTAGGTTTTTCGTCTGTTGCAGGAATGATCCAGGTTATATCACTTAACCAGTCAAGTGTTGGTGGCTCGATTACTCCAAGCGTGGTTGATTTTGTCAGCTGGAGTAAAACGGCCAATAATGGTGCTCAAACCTTGCCATCTAATTTTAATGCTATTTTATTACGTCAACCATTAGATATTTCAGGTAATCCAAGCTTGTCGCAGCCGGGTGTTGGTAGTTGGCTGCAAGTTCAGCCCGATGCTAATAAGCCCTGCCAGCTTGTAACCAATTCTAGCCCATCGAACCCAGTCAATACTGGTATGAGCCAATTATTGCCTCCAGCTGAGCCTGGAGTGTTATTCATTAACACGCAACCGGATGCCGTAAGTTCTGAGCCTACCATACCACTAGCAGATATCGGGCTCAAATCTCCACTCATTAGCGAATTATTACCAAATCCAAATCCTAGTATTGCTAATGCCAGTGAAGAATATATCGAACTTTACAATCCGAACGATAAACCATTCGATCTCAGTGGCTTTGTTTTACAGTCCGGTCTATCCACTGTTCACAAATACTATTTTTCTTCAGGTACTGTTCTTCCATCTAAAAGCTTTACGGCTTTTTATACAGACAACACAGGCCTTACTCTTAGTAATACCAGCGGTGTAGCCAAATTATTAGATCCTCTTGGAAATTCTATATTTTCAACTGCTAACTATTCTACTGCTAAAACTGGCCAAGCCTGGGCTCTAAATAATGGTGTATGGACATGGACTAGTGAGCCTACTCCTGGTTCAACAAATAAAATAATCCTTCCAGCAACGGCAACACCTAAGTCTGATAAATCAAAAACAAAGAAAGTTACTGGAACTAAACAAAAAACAGCAAAACCTAGTAAGAAATCTAAAAAAGCAAAAAAAGTCAGCATTACAAATACTGCGAGTGAACCAGTCAAAGAACCTTCGCTGCAGTTTTGGGCACTTGCTATAATCATAAGTCTCGCGCTACTATACGCTTGTTATGAGTACCGCACAGACATTAGTAATAAAATCTTCAAGCTTAGACAATACCTTAGAAATCGCCAGCAACCTAGCACAGAACCTTAAAGGTGGTGAAGTCATTGAACTGGTTAGTGATTTAGGTGGCGGTAAGACTAGTTTCGTAAAAGGTTTGGCCAGAGGAATCGGCGTTAAAGAAGAGGTCCACAGCCCTAGCTTTACTATTAGCGGCGAGCATCAAGGAGATAAGCTAAAAATGTACCACTTTGATTTTTATAGACTTAAAGAACCGGGCATAATGGTGCAAGAGCTTGAAGAGGTTTTAGAAGAAGATAATGCAGTGGCAGTGATCGAATGGGCTGATATAGTAGAAGACTTACTGCCTGCAGATAAATTGGAAATTAATATAAAAGTTACAGCTGAAAACGAAAGAGATTTAGAAATAAAGTACAATGAAACAAATCAATATCTAATTCCCCGCCAATACTTAACAAGTTAAGCTATGATTATATTAACATTACGCACGGATAAACCAGAATCAGAAATAGGCCTATATCAAAAGGCAACTCCCCTTGCCTATCACCATTGGCATGCCAATCGTCAATTGGCTGAAACAATACATAGAGTCATCGAGGAGCAATTAAGCCTTCAAAAAATCAATTATGAAGATCTGAAGGGAATAGTTTTTTATAAAGGCCCTGGTAGTTTTACGGGGCTTAGAATTGGCGCAAGTGTAGCTAATGCCCTAGCCTCTTCATTAGGGATTAGCATCATCGGATCTAACGGAGATAACTGGAAAGAACAAGGCATAAATAGTCTGCTAGAAAATCAAAATGATGACATAGTTGTTCCAGAATATGGCGCCCTACCTAATGTAACTATTCAAAAAAAGTAGATTTTGTAATTGACCATAAGACCTTAAAAAGAGTATATTTAAAGCATGTATTTCAGTGTGCGAGAGACATACGGGGATTCATTTTTAACCACAATATTAATTTGATTTTCAGATAAGAAACTTAAATAAGACTAGAGATGTGATAGCGATGTCTTCATAAAAAAAGTTCTTACCTGCTACATTTAGGAGAAATGCCATGTTAGAAGTATTACTAGCAGTCGCTGGTCTTGCTATTGGTTTTGGTTCTAATGCTGTAATTACAAAACGCCGCATTGGGTCTGCCGAAATCAAGGCCGAAAAAGAGTTAGAAAAAGCAAAAAAAGAAGCAAACAAATTAATAGAAAAAGCTCGTGAAGAGTCACGAAAAGAAATTGACGAAACTCGAAGAGCCGAGCACGCCCGCCGAGGTGAATTAAAAGACCTGGAAAAACGACTTGTTAGTCGTGAAGAAAATCTAGACCGTAAGTTAGATGAGCTTGATAAGCGCAGTGAAACATTGCGTAAGCATGAAGACGAAGTAGATCAGCTAAAAAATGAGATTCGTGAAATTCGTGGTAAGCAACAAGAGAAATTAGAAAAGATTGCCAAACTTACAAAAACTGAAGCGGCTGAAAAACTTATGCAGATGACGGAGCGAGACATTAAAAATGATCTTACAGGTTTAGTAGCTAAGCTTCAAAATGAAGCCAAAGAAACTGCCGATGAAAAGGCTGCCGTAATTATTACTACCGCCATGGAGCGCATGGCTAGCGAAGTAACTGCTGAGCGCACTATTACTAGCCTTAAACTTTCTGATGAAGAAATGAAAGGTCGCATTATCGGCAAGGAAGGCCGAAATATTCAGGCCTTACAACGAGCTACAGGTGTAGATATCATGGTTGACGATACTCCCGGATACGTTGTTTTGAGTAGTTTTGATCCAGTTAGGCGCGAAGTAGCCAGACAAACTATGGAAATGTTAATGAAAGATGGTCGTATCCACCCTGGACGCATTGAAGAAGTTGTTACTAAAGCTCAGAAGCAAGTTGAAAAAGACGTAATACGCGCTGGTGAAGACGCTGCTCGTGAAGTTGGAGTCGTTGGTGTGCCAAAAGAAGTATTGCAATTACTGGGCGAACTTAAGTACCGCACCAGTTATGGGCAAAATGTTCTAAAGCACTCAACCGAAATGGCGCATATTGCTGGCGTAATTGCCGATGAAGTCGGTGCAGATGTCAAAATCTGTAAATACGCAGCTCTTACTCACGACATGGGCAAAGCTTTGTCTCACAAAGTTGAAGGCAAGCATCACCATATTAGTGGCGAAATGCTACGTAAGTATGGTGCTCCAGAAGCTGTTGCTCTAGCTGCTGAACAGCATCACGACGACATGGAAGCGACAAGTTTAGAAGCATTAGTTATTCGTGTAGTAGACGCAATTAGTGCAGCTCGACCAGGAGCACGCAATGTTAGTGCTGAAAACTTTGGCGATCGTATGCGTGAACTTGAAAACGTTGCTAACGGTTTCCAAGGCATCGAAAAATCCTACGCTATTAGTGCGGGACGTGAAATTAGAATTTTTGTTAAGCCTCAATCAATTGACGATTTAAGCGCCATCAAATTAGCTCGCGATATTGCCAATAAGATTGAATCTACCATGCAATACCCTGGAACAATCAAAGTGAATGTCATCCGCGAAACCCGCGCCATAGAATTCGCCAAATAAAAGATACATCGCGCTATAATAATAACCATGAACATATTATACGTTGGTGATGTAATGGGTGATGTGGGGCTTAAGGCAGTAGAGCAGATTGTGCCTAAGCTTCGCCATGAATATGAAGTAGATTTAGTTATCGCTCAAGCTGAGAACACTTCGGATGGCAAGGGAATTGTGCCGAGTGATTTCGAAAAGCTCAAAAAAG